>Ga0070735_10000024_pt1:12500-204810 | contig 204810 bp, 182 predicted proteins | sample Coa_R1_FD_66443 | JGI IMG/M metagenome (GOLD analysis project Ga0070735, IMG submission 66443) | Surface soil microbial communities from Centralia Pennsylvania, which are recovering from an underground coalmine fire - Coalmine... | ecosystem: Environmental > Terrestrial > Soil >... | reverse complement strand
CGGGATCGTAGACGGGGACCGCGTGGATCTGTCCAATCTGCACCGGCAGATCCTGCACCCGACGCACGCCGTGGGTCAGGACAAGACCGCGTCCGCCCAGCAGACGCTCGCCGGCGTGAACCCTGAGGTCACGGTGGTGCCGTACCAGACCGTGCTGACCAGCGCGAACGCGCTCGACATCATCAAGGACTACGATGTCGTCGTGAACGGCAGCGACAACTTTCCCACGCGCTACCTCGTCAACGACGCCTGCGTCCTCTTGAAGAAGCCGCTTGTGGATGCGAGTATCCTCAAGTGGGAGGGGCAGGCGACGACGTTCCTGCCCGGGCGCGGGTGCTACCGCTGCCTGTTCCCGACGCCGCCGCCGCCCGGCGCCGTGCCGAGCTGCGCGGAAGGGGGCATTCTGGGCGCGTTGTGCGGCTTCGCCGGGGCACGACAGGCGCTCGAGGTGCTGAAGATCCTGCTCGGCGTCGGCGAGACGCTCGCCAATAGGCTATTGATTTTCGACGCGCTCGAAGGGGAGACCCGGGTCGTGCGGTGGAGCCGCAATCCCGACTGCCCGGTGTGCGGCGACCATCCGACGATTCATGAGTTGATCGACTACGAGCAGTTCTGCGGCATGCCGGCACACGACCGCGCCGCGGCGGCCGCAGGACCGATCCCGGAGATCTCCCCGGTGGAGGCGCGGGACCTGCTGGCGCGGGGCGGCGTGCAACTGATTGACGTGCGCGAACCGTGGGAGCACGACGAGGCGCACATCGCGGGCGGCCAGCTGATCCCCATGGGGGACGTGCCTGCGCGCGTACGCGAGATCGACCCAAACGTGCCGGCGATCGTCTACTGCCGGTCGGGCGCGCGAAGCGGCAAGATCGTAGCGATGCTGCGGAGCACCGGATACGGCAAGGCGATGAACCTCAAGGGCGGCATCCTAGCCTGGGCGAACGCGCAGTTGCCGACGGAGTAGGGCGCGCGCGGCGCGCCGCGGACTGAGACGGCTGAACGGGGTGGAGCCAGGCTCCGCCCCGTTCGACGTTCCACGGGACCCCGGGCCCCACGCTCCGCGGTGAACCCTCCGCGTAGTGCGCGGGGTGCCCCGGCCACCCGGGGCACCTCGCCACGACGGAAGGAGGGCGCGTCGTCCTACTGCAGCTGGGCGAACTTGTCCGGGAACTGCGCCACGATGGCGGCCGCGAGCGTGTCGCCGATCATCTGCATGTGCGCGGCCGCGGCCCGGAGCGCCTGGCTGGCGGCCATCGGATGGCCGGCGGCCTGCTCGTCGATGACGACCTTCAGGGTGAGGACGTGTTCCTTCACGAGATCGGCCACCGCGTCCGCCGACAGGCTGGGATTCGCGGAGTGCAGGAACGCGCCGAAGTCCTTAGTGTAGCCGATCAGATCCGAGACCGCTTTGTCCTGCTGCATCTTGTTCTTGGCCGCGAGTCCAGCCGTGTAGTCGACGATGAAGCCGATGTGCTTGCGCCACAGGGGCAGGAACGCCTGCTCGGCGCCCGCGCCGTAGACCGAGCCGATCGTCGTGGACAGCGCAATCGAGTTCTGGTCAAGCGCGCCTGCCGCGGCCTTGAAGTCGGCCTGTCGTCCGCCGAGCGCCGCCCCGGTCGCCATCGCCGCGAGATACGCATGTTCTTGCAGCAAGGTATCGAGCGTAACGCGCAGCCCCGCCGCCTTGGCATCCGTCATGCCACTCATGGGCGCAGCCGTGACCGCTGCGCCGCCGAAGCCCATGGTCACCGCCGCGCAGAGGGTTGCGATGCTGAGAACGCGTTGCCACCGTGTGCTCATCTCGGCCTCCCATATCCCGATGTTGGCGGGCGCCGTGGTGCGTTGGCGTCCCGCTTACTTGACGGTGATCTGTCCCTGCATGAAGTGGTGCCGATCGCAGAAGTACACGTACGTGCCCGGTTTGGAAAACGTCACGCTGAACGCCGCGCCCGGCCCTTTCAGCGATGCGTTGAACATCGGTGTCCGATGCTCCGGCGTCCCCGACGTGACGGTGTGCTCGATCTCGTCGGTGTTGGTCCACGTGACCGGCGTCCCCGCGGCGATCTCGATCTGCGCCGGTTGAAACTGAAACGTCTGAATCGTCACCGGCCGCGGTGCCATGTCCGCCATCGCGAATTCCGGTAGCGCCGCCACCAGCACGACGCCCGCTCCGACCAGGCATCGCATCGTCAAACGAGGACGTCCTGTGCCACGTCCTGTGCGGTGTGTGCGTCGCGGAGCATGCCGTAGGCAAGCGAGTAGACCGCGCCGGCGTACCGATCGTAGAGCATCCGGAACGCGTCCACGTCACCCGCGGCGACGCGTGCGAGCAGCTCCGCGTCGCCGGGCTCGGTCGTCACGCGGCCGATCCGCCCCGTCTGCATTTGAAGATGGAACAGGGGTTCAGCCGGCCCACCGATCACTCCCGTGCGCGCAATGGCCATCCATAGTCTCCACTCACCATTCGTGCGCGGAGGTCGGATGGATGCCATGCTCTGGGAGACCGCCTCGTCTCTCGGTCCCTGCGCGTGCGTCGGTCGCGCCCGGTCTCAGCGCCGGGCCTACAGGTCGAGCGCCGGGCCCGGTACGTCTCGGACGGGCGAGACATACGGCGTAGACGCGCTCGCTTCCCGGTGCTCCTCCCTCGCACGCTCGATCAGCGCCGGCGTACTCATCAGATCGCAGGCCGCCGCAGCAAGGATCTGCGCGGCGAACAGCATTCCCCGCCGCCCGATCGGGCTGCCCACGCTCGCCGCCATCTGCCAGGAGTGACCTGGGGTTCCGAGCGGCGCGGTGACCGTGCGCATTTCCGCGGTCGGCACGACGTACGATACATCCCCGACGTCCGTCGAGCCCGCGAGCGTCTCGCCGTAGGGCGGGATAGGCAGGATCTGCTCGATCAGATCCGTACCCGGGTCGCCGGGAGTGCCGAGGTCCACGCCGCGGCGCCGCAGATCGTCGAGCGCCTTGCGCAGCGCGCCGTCGGGGAACGTCGCCTGGAGCTTGCGCGCGAACGCGTGTTCTTCGGCGGTGTAGGTGGGCGCGCCGATCGCGTCCATCGTGCGCTGCAGGAGGCCGTCGAGCGTCTTGTTCGCCAGCGTGTCATAACATCCGGCGACCAGGCGGACGACATGGGTCGTGCCGGTCATCAGGCACGCGCCGCGCGCGATGTCGAGCAGGCGCGCGTACACGTCCTCCACCTGGGACCGGCGCGGCGCGCGGACGAAGTACCAGGCCTCGGCACGGTTCGGCACGACGTTCGGCGCCAGCCCGCCGTCCGTGATCACGTAGTGGATGCGGGTCGTGTAGTGGACGTGCTCGCGCAGAAAGTTCGCCCCGACGTTCATGAGCTCGACCGCGTCGAGCGCGCTGCGGCCGTTCTCCGGCATCCCCGCCGCATGCGACGCCACCCCGTGAAACGTGAATCGGACGGAGTTCACCGCGGTGTGCAGTTCGTTCATGATCTGGTTCTGCTGGCCGGGGTGCCACGTGAGCGCGCAGTCCACGTCCGCAAACCGTCCCTCCTTGACCATGAACGCCTTCCCGACCAGGGTCTCCTCGGCGGGGCATCCGAGGAACCGTACCGTGCCCTTGACCTCCCCCCGGCGGATCGCGTGGCGCACGGCCATCGCGGCCGCGGCGGCCGCCGTCCCGAGAAGATTGTGGCCGCACCCGTGGCCCGGGCCGTTTGGCACGATCGGCTTGTGCTCCGTCGTGCCGCGGCGCTGGCTCAAGCCCGGGAGGGCGTCGAACTCGCCGAGCAGCGCGATGACGGGGGTGCCTTCTCCATACGTCGCGACGAACGCGGTCGGCATGCCGGCCACGCCGCGCTCGACCGCGAACCCGGACGCCTCCAGCGCGTCGGCGAGCGCGGCGCTGCTCTTGGTCTCGTGCAACCCGAGCTCCGGCGTCTCCCAGATTCGATCGCTCAATTCGGCAAACTGCGGGGCCTGTGCGGTGACGAAGTCGAGCACAGACGCTAACGGCATGCATGCACCTCCGAGGGTCGCACGGTCCGCGGGGACGCCGCGCGGTTGGCGGACGGGCCTTGTGGAGCGGCTACTTCCACGTCGCGTAGATCGCCGCCCACTTTTCCGTGGGCACGATGCTCACGCCCTCGAGATGGCTGCTCGTCACGACGTAGAAGTTTTGGGCCCAGAGGAAGATCCACGGCGCGTCCTTCCAGATCGCCTCCTGCGCTTCTTTGTAGATCGCCTGCCGCTCCTTCGGATTCATGGTCGTCTGGCCGTCCAGCAGCAACTGGTCGACCTTGGGATCCTTGTAGAAGGTGGCGATATATCCGTGTGGCGGCCACAGCCCCGAGTAGAACACTCCGAACAGCTGCGCGGCGGCATCCAAGTACGGCCCGGCCTGCCCCAGCATGTACATCTGAATCGGGGTCCGGTCCGCCGGCACTGCGAGCGCGCCGATGTAGCTCGGCCAGTCGGCCGTCTCCACGGTGGCCTTGACCCCGACGTTTGCGAGTTGCGCGGCGATCGCCTGAGCCGCCTGGTAGTCCTGGATGTAGCGGCCCGTGGGCGCCCGGAACGCAATGCTGAAGCCGTTCGGGTAGCCGGCCTCCGTGAGCAGTTGCTTCGCGCGGGCGGGATCAAACGGCCAGCCCCCCGGCTGGATCCGCGTGTATCCGAAGAGATTGGGGGTGGTCGGCGATTCGAGCACGGTCGCCAGCCCGAAGATCACGCTGTGGATCAGTGCCTGCTTGTTGACCGCGTAGTTGAGCGCTTGGCGCACGCGCGCGTCCTTGAGCGGGCCGTACAGGTTGTTCATCCCGATGAAGATGTCCCGGTCGGTCGGCCCTTCCACGACCCGCAGCGACGGGTCCTTGCGCATCGCCGGCACGTCGGGCGCCGGCGGCTCGAACGCCATCTGGGCGTCGCCCGCCCGCAGCATCGTCTCGCGAGTCCCCGCGTTGGGGACGACGCGGAAGATCACCTGGTCGAAGAACGGCTTGCGCCCCCAGTAGTCTGGGTTGCGCGCGAGCGTGATGTGGTCGCCGTGCACCCACTCCTTGAACAGGTACGGGCCGGAACCCGCGTTGACCGGGGCCAGGGCCACCTTGGCGTTCCCCAGGGCCTTGGCCGCGGCCGGCGACACGATCTCAGCGGCCGTGGTCGCCAGCTCCTCCGGCAGCGTGGCGTTGGGCTGTTTGAAGTGCAGCACGATCGTGTAGGGGTCGGGCGTCTCGATCTTGCTCGTATCGAGGGCGCTCCAGTAGTAGCGGGCGGAGTTGCGTACCGACGGGTCGAGCGCCCGCTCGATGTTGAATTTCACGGCTTGAGCGTCGAAGGCGGTGCCGTCCTGGAACTTGACCCCCTGGCGCAGCTTGACGGTGTACGTGCGCCCGTCGGGACTGATCGTCCACGAAGTCGCAAGCTGCCCGACGAGCTTGGTGTATTGCGGTTGGCCCGGGCCGGCCCCCGACCGCTCGTCGTTGTACCAGATCAGCGGGTCGAACATGTAGTCCACGATGTTCGACACGGTGGCGGTGGTCTGGCCGAGCGGGTCCAGCGTGTCGGCGTCGATGCCGAGCGCAATCGTGAGCGTCGTCGGGGTCGTCGCGTACCCGCTCCCCGAGATGCCGAAGAGAACGACCGCGCAGGCGACCACGACGGCCCATGCCGCCCCGCGGCGCGCAAGCGACCCACCCATCTCACGCCTCCTCCCAGGCCGGAACGCTTCGCCCGTGCGTCCTTCGATGCGATGACCGAGACGCGGAACGTCCCCTTGAGGCTTCGCGTCCATTCACAAGGTCGCCTCCATCGCGTCTGTGCTCACGGGCGGCGGTGTTCGGGCGTGCGATGCCAAGCGGCGAGAACGGGGCCGGTGTTCGTCGATGCGTCAGACGCCCATGACCTGGGCGTAGAGGCGCCGCGTCTGCGGACCGTCGAGCTCGCAGAACAGGACGCGCTGCCACGTGCCCAGCACCAGGTGGCCCTGTTCGATCGGGACCTGCACCGTCTGGCCGAGCAGCACGGCGCCGAGGTGACTCCACGCGTTCCCGCGATTGCAGTCGGAGTAGGCGGGATCGTTGTGGCGGTACGCGTTGTCCTCGGGGATGAGCGTGCGGAGCAGGGTCAGGATGTCGTCGTGCAGCGCGTCCTGGTGCTCATTGATCACCAGGCCGGTCGTCGTGTGCAGGCTGTGGATCAGCACCGACCCGTGCGCGATCTCGTTCACGCCGGGGAGCCCGGCGACGCGCTCCGTGAGATCTTGAATCTCCGTGCGCGCGCGCGTGGAAACGGTCAGGGTCGTCGTAACGACTTTCGCCGGTGCGAGCGTCCGTGCCACGCCGCGAACCTCCCCGGGAGGCGCCTTGCTCGAAGCCGTGAACAGATGTTCACGCGGCCCGTGGGGCATTGTAGCATGGGCCCGTCTTGTTTGACAAACCGTTGGGCCACGCGTACAATTTACGTGTCTCGCGTGCGGCCGGGGGAGTCTGGGCGCCGGCCGAGGGATCGAGACACAAGGAGGCTTCACGCCGATGATTACGGTGACCGATCAGGCCGTGTCGAAGCTGAAGGAGCTGCTCGCCGAACAAGAAGAGTCGAACCTCTGTCTCCGGGTGTTCATCACCAAGGGCGGCTGCGACGGCTTCTCCTACGGTATGACGTTTGACTCCGCGCCAGAGGCGGACGACCAGGTGATCGACCGGGGCGGCGTGCGCGTGCTCGTAGACAAGGTCAGCTCCCGCCTGCTCGATGGGGCCGAGATCGACTACGTCACGTCGGTGACGGCCACCGGGTTCGCGATCCGGAACCCCAACGCTGTGTCCACGTGCGGGTGCGGGCATTCGTTCAAGACCCAGAGCGACGCCGGCCAGGCGCAGCCGTGCGGGGACGAGGCGGAGGCGCGCGCGTAGGCGCGTCGGTGCAGGGGGATGGCGATGGAACAGATCATGGGACAGGTCGCAACGGACGGCTCCGAGTTGCAGGCACGGGTGCAGCAGGTGCTGGACACGATCCGGCCGCACGTGCAGGCGGACGGCGGAGACATCGAACTGGTTGACATCGTGGACGGCGTCGTGCAGATCCGGCTCGCCGGGTCGTGTGTCGGCTGCATGTACTCGATGATGACGCTGCAGGCCGGCGTGGAGCGCATGCTGAAGGAGCAGGTGCCTGAGGTCAAGGCGGTCGAAGCGGCACCGTTCTAGCCCGGCCCGATCGGTCCCTGCGAGAGGAACCCTGAGCCTCTCATGGAAGCCCATGAGGGGCTCTTTGTTTGAGCCGCGCGGCGCGTGAGCCGCACGGGCACGGCGTCCGGGGGTCGCCGGGGCGGAGGCAGGCGGTGCGCATCGACTACACTGAGGACCAGCGGCTCGTCCATCGCACGGTGCGGGAGTTTGCGGTCGCGGAGATTCGCCCGCACGCACGCCGGTGGGATGCGGAGGCCACGTTTCCCCAGACGCTGGTGCCGAAGTTAGCCCAGCTGGGCTTGTGGGGGATGACGGTGCCGCCGGAGTACGGCGGGTCCGGCGTGGACACGGTCAGCATGGCGCTTGCGATCGAGGCCCTCGCCTGGGGGGATGGCGGTATCGCGCTCAGCGTCGCCGCGCACAACTCGCTGTGCGTCGGGCACATCGTACGCGCGGGCAGCGACGCGCAGAAGCGGACGTACCTGCCGCGGCTGGCGTCGGGCGAGGCGCTCGGCGCCTGGTGTTTGACCGAACCGGGGTCCGGCAGCGACTCGGGCGCGCTCGCGACCCGGGCGGAGCGGCGCGGCGACCGGTGGGTGCTCTCCGGCACGAAGGTGTTCGTCACGCAGGGGAGCATCGCCGGGGTGTATGTCGTGCTGGCGCGGACCGACCCCGACGCGGGGCATCGCGGGATCTCGGCGTTCGTCGTCGAGGCCGGGACGCCCGGTCTTCGCGTGGGGAAGCACGAGGACAAGCTCGGGATGCGATCCAGCGACACGAGCGAGGTGCTGCTGGACCAGTGCGAGGTCCCGGCGTCGCACCTGTTGGGCGCCCCGGGCGCGGGGTTCCAGGACGCCATGCAGGTCCTCGAGGGAGGTCGCATCGGGATCGGGGCGCTCGCCCTCGGCCTTGGGCGCGCCGCCCTGGACGCATCGGTGGCGTACGCGCGCGAGCGCCGCGCGTTCGGGCGGCCGATCGGCGAGTTCCAAGCGATCCAGTGGATGCTGGCCGATATGGCCGTCGAGTTGGAGGCGGCCGAACTGCTGGTGATGCAGGCGGCGAGCGCGGCGTGGCGCGGGCTGCCGTATCGGCGCGAGAGTTCGATGGCCAAGCTGTTCGCGTCCGAGGCGGCGGCGCGGGCGGCCTCCCGCGCGGTGCAGATTCACGGCGGGTACGGCTTCACGAAGGACTATCCCGTGGAGCGGATCTACCGGGACGTGAAGTTGTGCGAGATCGGCGAGGGGACCTCAGAGGTCCAGCGCCTGATCATCGCGCGCGAGCTGGTTCGATAAGATCGCGGAGGTGCCGAGCGTGCAGACGACGGTCGTTGGGAGTTACCCGAAGATTCCCGATCCCCCTGCGCCGGGCCGGTGGCGGACCAGCGTCGAGAAGCTCCAGCGTGGGGAGATCTCCGCGGCCGATCTGAAGCGCGTCGAGGACGATGTGACGGCGGATGTGTTGCGCGAGCAGGCCGAGGCCGGGATCGACATGCTGACGGACGGACAGATCCGCTGGGAGGACGGGTTCACGTACTTCGCGCGGGGGCTCACCGGGTTCACGATCAACGGCCTGCAGCGCTACTTTGATACCAACGTCTACTACCGTCAACCGGTGGCGACCGGCGAGGTGACGTGGCGCGCGCCCATCTCCGTGGTGGACTACACGTTCGCGGCTTCGAAGAGCGCCCGTCCGGTGAAACCGGTGGTGACCGGCCCGCTCACGCTTGCGGTCATGAGCCGCGACGAGCACTACGGCAGTTTGGAGCGGTTCGTCATGGCCCTGGCCACCGCGCTGAACCAGGAAGTGCGGGCGCTCGCGAACGCGGGGGCGCCGCTGATCCAAGTCGACGAGCCCGGGTTGCTCGTTCGCCGCGACCAGCTGCCGCTGTTCCGCCGGGCGATGGACGCGTTGTGGGACGGCGTCGGCGCGCGGCGCGCGCTGTACACGTACTTCGGCCACGTGGACGGTCTCTACCCGCAAATCCTCGACCTGCCGGTCGACGTGATCGGGCTCGACTTCATCGCCGGCCGCCAGCGAAACTGGGACGTGCTGCGCCGGGCCACGTTCACCAAGGAGCTGGGGTTGGGCGTGCTCGACGCCCGCAACACGCGGATGGAGACGCCCGAGGAGGTGGCCGCGGCGTGCCGTCGGGCGGCGGAGTTCGTGTCCCCGGCTGCGCTGCACGTCGGTCCAAGTGCCGGGTTGGAGTTCCTGCCCCGCCGGGTCGCCCGGAAGAAACTCGACGCGCTCGCCGCCGGCGTGCGGCGCGCCACGGAGGGTGCCGCATGACCGCGGTGATGCTCCCTACGACGACGGTCGGCAGCTTTCCGAAGCCGCCGTATCTTCTGGAGGCGCGCCGCAAGGTCGCGCGCAAGCAGATGGATCCCGCCGAACTGCGCCGGCTCGAGCGCCAGGCGACCGAGGAATGGGTCCGGCTCCAGGAAGAGATCGACCTGGACATCCTGGTCGACGGCGAGATGTACCGCGGCGACATGGTCGCGTTCTTCGCCGACCAGATGGACGGGTTCCAGATCGCCGGCCTGGTGCGGTCCTACGGGAACCGGTACTATCCCAAGCCCGCGGTCGTGGGGCCGGTGGGGCGGCGTGGCCCGCTGACGGTCGACTGGTTCCGGTTCGCGCAAGGGCTCACGAAGCGGCCGGTGAAGGGGATGCTGACGGGCCCCTACACCATCGCCGAGTGGTCGTTCAACGAGTACTACCCCACGCGGCGGGAGCTCGTGCTCGAACTCGCGCGGGCGGTCCATGACGAGGCGGTCGACCTCGAGAAAGCCGGCGCGCGGCACATTCAAATCGACGAACCGGCGATCCACACCCGTCCGGACGAGGACTTCGATCTGGCCGTGGAGGCGATGGATGTCGTGACCCGCGGCCTCAACGCCTACACGGTCACCCACGTCTGCTACGGCGACGTGCCACGGATCTATCCCGCGATGCTGCGGCTGGCCGTGAACCAGATCGACCTGGCGCTCAAGAACGACGACTACGTTCTCCTCGACACGTTCCGGTCGCCGCGGTTCACGAAGGACATCGGCCTCGGCGTCCTGGACGCGCACAGCCACCGGGCGGAGACGCCCGAGGAGGTCGCCGACGGCATCCGGCGGACGCTCGAGGTGATCCCGCTGGAACAGATCTACGTCTCGCCCGACTGCGGCCTCAAGACCCGAACGACCGACGAGACCGTGGCGAAGCTGCGGGCAATGGTGGAAGGGACCCGGCAGGTCCGCAAGGAGCTCGCCTCATAGCCGCGCCCGCGCCGCCTGTTCTCGTCGTCGAAGCGCGCCGGGTGGTCCGCGCCTCGACGGAGCACGTCTTCAACCACCTCGTCCCGCCGGATCAGATGGCCCGGTACGGCGCCCCTCTCTGGATGGTCGCGGACCCGGTGGAGAAGCGGGGGGCGTCCCAGGTCGTCGGGCTGCGCGGCTACTTCATCGGCCTCCCGGCCGAGTCCATCCTGCGCGTCGCGCTGCGGCCGCCGTCCTCGCTCGAGTTCACCCAGATCCTCGGCACGCTGCGGGCGTTCTCCGGCCGCTGCACCTTGCGCGCCGTCGAGGACGGGACCGAGGTGCTGTACCGCCTCGAAGTCGATCCCGGAATCCCCATGGTCAGCGAGGACGCCGCCCGGCAGTTTCTGGTGCAGTTCATCGAGCGTATGTTGGACCGTGTGAAGCTCGCTTCGGAACGCAAGTCGCCCAACCGACGTGCGCTTCGAGGGACCGCCACCTCTACGACGCTACCGGGTCAGGTCGGGCCCGAGGATGAAGAACCCGCGGCTGGCGAGTCGGGCGGAACGATCCAGGAGGCCGTACCGCCCCGCGAGGAAGCGCGGGCGGCCGTGCGTCCCTCCCGCCCACGGCCCGCCGCGCGCCCCCCGCGCGCCCGCGCGGACCGGGCGACGGGCGGCAAAGACCAGCCCGAGCAAGCGCCGGACCGGGCGACCCCGGCGGCAGACGCGCCCGCAGGCGGCCCGCAGCCCGGCCGGAAACGCCGCAGGCGTCGCCGCCGCAGGCGACCCGATGGGGGCGGCGCCGCACCGACGACCCCGTCGAACGGATAGGCCTCCGCCGTTGGGGACGATTCGCGCCGCAGGGCTGGGCGCCCTGGTGTTGCGGTTCCGGCCGGTCGCTTAGGTCACCGGCCGCAAGAACGCCCGCTCCTCAGCAAGGATCAGGCGCTGTTCTTCCGCGAAGCGGAAGTTCGCGGTGCCCGCGGCGTCTGCTCGAAGACGCGCCCGGTACGCTTCGTAGGCCGCCAGACTCTCGAACGAGATCAACCCGTACGCGATGTTGTTGGTGCCTTCGTGCGGCATCCAATACCCGATCAGATCGCCGCCGCACTTCGGGATGATCGTGAGCCAGCGTCGCGCGTACTCCTCGAACGCGCTCTTCTGGAACGGGTCGAGCTGGTACCGGATGAACACGGTGATCGCCATGACGCCCTCCTCGTGATCGGCATACCCTGTCGCGGGATGCCCGTAAGGTGCCTCGCGCGACGGCCCCGCAGCCCGCTCGCGCGGATCGCGCCCGCGGATGCGCCGCATCGACAGCCCCTCGCCGCGCGTTCGCTCGGTGACATCATAGGGCCAGAATCGTTCACGCGGGAGTTGACTGTGTCGGCACCGCGCCCAGGCCGAACAGCCGCGCCACCGCGCGCCGTCCCCGCTCGGTGAGGGTGAGCGAGCGGTCGCGCGCATGCCGGGTGACCCAGTCGTTCGCGACAAAGCAGTCGCGCAGTTGCATGCCGAGGCTGCCGGCCAGGTGGGCCCGACGCTCCGTCCAGTCCATGCATGGCCGCGCGAGCGGGCGGCGCCGCCCGCGCAAGGCGGGCACGTCGATCCCGAGCCCCTCGAAGAACCGTTCGCCCCGGCGCGTCACGGAAAACTCTGCGCCGCCCGCGCGGAGCAGCCTGCGCGCCAGCAGCGCGTCGGTGATGGCGACGCCGAGCCGACCGGCGAGATGGTCGTAGCACACGCGGGCCGCCCGCAGCCGCTGCGTCGCGCTGTGCTGCGTCAGCGCGACGATGCGGGGCGGCGGGGCGATCAGCAGCAGGGCCTCGATCGCCCGCGCCACGTCGCGCGAGGTGAGGCGGTACAATCGTTGGCGGCCCACCGGGGCGACGGCAAGAAGCCTCCCGTCCACGAGTTTTCGCAGATGCGCGCTCGCAGCCTGGGGAGACGCCGCGCCGCGGTAGGCGAGCTCCGAGGCCGGCAGCGCGCCCCCGTCGAGAAGCGCGAACAGCATCGCCGCGCGGGTGCGATCGCCGATCAGGGCCGCGACGTTGGCCACGTTGGGATCGGGGGAATGGCGGGCACGCACGCGAACCGTCATGCGCCTATTCTACACCGGAGACTATTCATGCTGGCGTGAACTGTGCCGGACGGAGCCGTGTCCGCTGGCTCGCACGTGCCAGGGGCCAACCATGCCAGTGTCGCGCCCACCACAGCGCGCCAAGCGGTGCGCTCCGGGAACTATCCTACGGTGTCGTCGTGGCAGATCAGCTCGAGCCGATTTCCTTCCGGGTCGTTGAAGAACAGCGCTCGCGCGTGCAACCAGCCAAATGTTTCGATGTCGATGTCGAGTCCCAGCCGCGTGAGCCGCTCCTGTTCCCGCTCGAAATTCGCGCGGTTAATCTCGAAGGCCAGGTGATCAAACGTGGAGCGCATCGCGTCCAGCGGCCTGTGCCGGTCCACCAGCCCAAGCAGTTGCGGGTGTCCACCGCGCCCGAGCGGCGTGTCCAAGTCCGCGATCTTCAAGAAGACGATGTGGGCGGCCCTGTGAACCACCTCAAGGCCGACGACGTCGCGGTAGAACGCGACCATGGTCTCGAGGTCGTTGACGCGAAGGACAACCTCCGCGATGCGGCCCGTCGGGGTCGCCGTGCGGTCAGGTGCCCGGTGTTGTTGCCCATCTGCCACGCGGTTTCACCGTCCTTCGCGCGAGCCGGTGCGCTCCGTGCGCCTGTTCATCGTCGTGGCGTTCTTGGCCCCCGGTTCCTTCGTACCGATCGTCTTGTGGGGACGATGCCGTGGCTCGCTTGAGTCCCTTCCCCCTCGTTCGTGGCCATCGCCACGTGTGCCGAGTGCGGGCCAGATTTCGCTGCCCCTCGTCGAGCTCGTGGGAGGACGATCTTCTCGCGCATGGACCAGGCAAGGGCCGGTGCTCGACGGCGCGGACGAGGCTGTCGTGGGCTGCCTCGCGCTCAAGATCACGCCGGTGCAGCGTGTTCATCTCGACAAGTATGGCTGCATCCGCGATCATCAGCGCTCCGCCGGTGCCGTTTGCCCGTAGTGTAGCGCTTCCGCCGCGCGGCGGCACCGGCGCAACAGGCAGGGCAGACCCTGTCAAAGGGGACAGGATCCGGCCCTCAGCAACCCGCGAGCGACTGGGTAGCGCCCGCGTACGCCTTCCACCCGCATACCTCTTCCCCATCGATCCCAGGCGACGTCGGTGCCCACGCGTCTCGTCCAGGCCCGGAACACGTTCCGCGCCTCGAGCGTCCACAGGAGAGCGGCCGGCAATTGCCGAGGGTGTCGGTGGCGAGGGTCGACGTACCTCAGTCGAACGCTACGCCGCCCAGCCGAGGCGGGCGAGAATCGCGCGCCCCATGATCCAGTCCTTGTCTTGCTCGGACAGAAACTCCAGCGCTTCCGTAAAGTACCGGACGTGGTCACGGTACGATATGGTGCCGACCGCTTTGGTCAGATCGGTTCCCCAGTAACAGCGCCTCGGACCGTACGCGTCGACCACGCGGCGTATGTGGGACGCCATGTCGCGAAAGGGATATGCCTCGAACGAGTACGCTGGCGCCGACGAGAGTTTGACCGATACGTTCGGGTACCGCGAGAGCGAGACCGTCTGGGCGATCGCGCCGGCGCGCAGGCGGGCCCTGGACGCCTCGTCCGACACTCCTAGGTGCATTTCGCCCGCAAGCCCCATGTGATCGAGAATGAGCGTGAGCTGAGGGTGCTGCTCGGCGATGCGCGCCAGGTCCGCCGGCCCGTGACGGATGAGACACATGACCGGAATCCGGGCCTTCTCGGCGGCTGGCCAGAACCACTCGGCGGTTCCATCATTGACCCAGGAGGCCTGGGAGCCGAGGAACGTCAGGCGAATTCCAAGCATCCCCGGCCGGTCTCTCCATTTCGACAGCAGAGCGGCCGATGCGGGATCGTCCACGCGAATCCGGCCCATCACGGCAAACCGATCGGGAAATGTCGCGGCGGCCTCGAGCGCATAATCGTTCCGATCGCCTTCCCACGAAGGAGGCACAAGGATGGTGCGGTCGACGCCGGCTTCGTTCATCAGCGACACCAGCGGATCGTAGCCGAACGGTTCGGGGAGGTGAGCGCGCGCCGCCCCGCCGGCGGGCCACGGCCGGTCGGGTGTCTCGGCCTTCCAGATGTGGACCTGCGAATCGATGATCAACCGGCGCGGGCCGGACGACGCAGCCATGCGAGGTGCTTTCTCGACGAGCCCCGCGTTGCCTGCTCGGCGCGACCGCGTCAGCTCAGTCGCGGTGCACTGATGCGGCGCCCGCGACGTCGCGCACGACGTCCATCACGGCGTCGACATGCGACTCCCACGAGAAGCGCTGCGCGATGAGGCGCCCGCCGTCGGCCATGCGCTGGCGCCGGTCCGCGTCATCGCGCAGCCGCGTCACCTCCGCGGCAAGCGCCACGGGATCCTCGGGCGGGTAGAATGCGGCGGCGTCGCCGCACATCTCGTGGTTGAGTGGGCGGTCCGCGGCGATCACCGGAACGCCGCTCGCCATCGCCTCGACGAGCGGGAACGCGAACGACTCGCACAGGGAGGGATGGACGAACAGGTCGGCCGCGGCGTAGACGTGGTGCACCGCGGCGTGCGGGACGCGCCCGAGGAGCCGCACCCGGTCTGCGAGCGCGTGGCGCTTGATGAACGCTTCGTATCGCGGGAAGCCGTTCGGCCAGTCCTCGGGGGCGATCGTGAGCCACGTCGTCGAGGGGACCTGCGCGTCCCGAAGCAGCCGGGTCGCCTCGAGCAGGATCTCGACTCCCTTGTACGACGCCGCGTGCGACACGTACAAGAGCCGTGTGCCCTCCGATCGCGCGAGGACGGCGGCGAGCTCGGCAGGCAGCGGCGTGGCGGTGCGGAACGCCTCGAGGCCGAACCCGTGCGGCACGACGCGGAACCGCTCCGCCGGCAGGCCCGGATAGACGGCGCGGATCATGTCTCGCATCGCGGCCGACGGCGTGACCACGCGGCGGGCACCGCGCATCACCGCGTGGGCCAGCGCGCGGGTCGCGGTGACCATGACCGTCTGGCGGAGCGTGAGACTCCGTAGGTAGTAGTCGCAGAAGTACACCGGGTTACGCTGGAAGACGATGTGCGGGACGCCGCTGCGAATGGGGCCGAAGTTGAGGAGGGAGACGAGGACGTCGGGCCGTTCCCGCGCCTGGACCCGCCTGATCCCCCATTGGTCCCACATCGCGTGGGCGAGCCTGCCCCGCAGTTCTCCGGTGCGGATCAGCCGTACGTTGCCGGGCAGCTCCGGCGCCGGCCACCGGGCGTTCACGCACGCCACGAACGCATCCGACGGATAGCGGACGCCGGCGGTCCGGAGGAAGTTGGGGAGGTGGGTGGCAGAGCCACCCATGCGGGCCGACACGGCGTTGATGAGGATGCGCACGATGAAGCGATTGGCGGTGGGCGAGCCGGGTTCCTCGCCGACCCGCACCGGAAACGCCTCGCCCTGCGTCCGCGCTGCGCTGGAGACTCGGGGGGACGCCTGTCGATGCCTCCGACGGGCTGATCGCGGGCCAGGCGCGGCGCCGTCGCGCGACGCGGGTCGCGGCGAACGTGTTGGGGTTCGCCCGAGTCAACCGGCCTGATCTGGGAGGATTGGGCGACCCCGGACGCTCGCCACAGGCCCACGAGACGATGCCTCCCGGGCGCCTTGACGCTCCCCAGCCTCGATGTTACGCTGAGTGGGTACTGAGAATGACTCTCACCGGCCCTTCGTCCAACCCGGCGACCCGTCGCAGGAACGGGACTCCGAGCCGGAACCCGCGCCCTGGGAGCATATCGAGGAGGCAAGAATGTCTGCCCGCGAGCTCGCTGTGACCCGAGAGCAGGTGCTTGAAGCGTTGCGCGGCGTGATGGACCCGGAGCTTCACCGCAGCATCGTGGAGCTCAACATGGTCAAGGAGATCGCGATCCGAGGCGGCGACGTCCGGGTCGACGCGCTCCTGACCATCAGCGGGTGCCCGCTCCGGGAGACAATCATCGACTCCATTAAGGCGAAGGTCGCGGAGCTCCCCGGGGTCGAGCACGTGGATGTCCAGCTCGGCGTGATGAGCCAGGAGCAGCGCCAGGCGCTCATCGGCCAGCTCCGCCCCGGCCCGCAGCGGCAGTCCCCGCTGCTCGCGCCAACGTCGAAAACGCGCGTGCTGGCGGTTGCGAGCGGCAAGGGCGGGGTCGGCAAGTCCACCGTGACCGCGAACATCGCCGTGGCGATGGCCCGGCGCGGGCGCACGGTCGGCATCGTGGACGCCGATGTGTACGGGTTCAGCATCCCAAAGATGATGGGCGTGTCGGGGCGCCCCACGATCATCGACCAGATGATCATCCCGATGGAGCGATGGGGTGTGCGGCTCATGTCGATCGGGTTCATGGTCGACGAGGGCGAGGCGGTGGTGTGGCGGGGGCCGATGCTCCACAAGGCGCTGACGACGTTCCTCACCGAGGTCCATTGGGGCGAGGTCGACGAACTCCTAATCGATCTCCCGCCCGGGACCGGGGATGTCTCGCTCACGATCGCCCAGACCCTGCCCCGGTCGGAGATGCTGATCGTCACGACGCCACAGTCTACCGCAACCGGTGTCGCCTACCGCTCCGGCAAGATGGCGGAGAAGGTCAACATGCCGGTCATCGGTGTCGTCGAGAACATGTCGTACTTTCTGCCGGCCCCGGGCGCCGATCCCGTGTACATCTTCGGGCAGGGCGGCGGTGAGCAGCTCGCGCGGATGGTCGACGCCCCGCTGCTCGGACGGATCCCGCTCGACCCGGCGATCCGCGAGGGGAGCGACCGCGGGACTCCCGTCGCGGTGGGCGCTCCGGACAGTGCGTCCGCGCGCGTGTTCTACGAGATCGCGGACGCCCTGCTCAAGCGATGAGGCGGAGGCGACGCGCGTAGCATGGACCCGGTCACGCTGAACGCAGAGATCGAAAAACACGTCCGGCCACAGACGTTTCCGGTCGGGATCCGGATGGTGCGCGCCGGCGAGGCGTTGCCCGACAACGTCCGGATCCCCAGCCGGGACATGGGCATCCGGGTGGCCATCTGCCAGACGTTCTCGATCGCGCGTCGCTACGGGTGGGCGGTCGCGGTCGGGCGCGACGATCTCAGCTGCCCGCTTGCGAAAACGGCGTTCGGGTTCGAGCCGGTGCTTCCGTACTACGCGGAGGGCAATTTGGCGTGCGGGATGTACGTCGGGACGCCCGAGGCCGCGGCCCTCACCGAGGCGGAAGTTCCGAAGTTCGTGTTCGGGGAGTACGAGCGCATCCTCATCGCGCCGCTCGGGCGCGCGAAGTTCGAGCCCCACGTCGTGCTAGTCTACGGGAACTCAGCCCAGGTGATGCGTCTCGTGGCCGCGGCCCTCTACCGCCGGGGCGGGCGGTTGCACAGCAGCTTTTCCGCGCGGCTCGACTGCGCCGATGCCGTGATCGAGACGATGCACGCGGGCCAGCCCCAGGTCATTCTGCCGTGCTACGGAGACCGGATCTACGGGCAGACCGAGGACCACGAAATGGCGTTCACGATCCCGTGGGCGATGGTCGGGGACTTGGTGGAGGGGCTCGCGGGAACGCATCGGGGCGGCGTCCGCTATCCGATTCCCGCGTGGCTCCGATACACCGGCGAGTTTCCGGAGAAGTACCGCAAACTCGACGCGTTGTGGGAAGAGCAGCACGGGGAGCCCGCGGAGGGTCCGCGCGAGGACCCCGCCGGAACCGGTCGCGATCGCCGCGGCGGCTAGCGGCGCACGGCGGCCACCGGCCCCAGGGAGCGTTCCGACGGAGGGGAAGCGGGCACCCGGCAGTCCTGCTGCGACATTTGACCGGCGAGCGGGGCGGAGCCTTCCGACGCGTCCCACGAGGACGCCGAGGGCGGAACGTGACGCCCAACCTTCAACGGGGGTGAGAACGCAGTGGCCAAGCGGCTCAACGATGTGACGATTCGATTTGCGGGCGAGGCCGGGCAGGGCGTGGAATCGGGCGGCCACGGATTCGCGACCGCACTCAGCCACGGAGGGCTGTGGCTGCACGCGTTTCCCGAGTACATGTCCCGCATCCGCGGCGGCCTGAACTTCTTTCAGATCCGCGTGTCGGATCGTCCGCTGTGGACGCACACGGAAGGCACGCACCTCCTGCTCGCGTTCAGCGCCGAGGCCGTGACCGAGTACGGTCCGCACATTCTCCCGGGTGGGGCGCTGGTCTTCGACGAAGGCTTGAAATTCGACGCTGGCGCGGTGAGCGCACGGGGCACCCAGAGCTACTCCATGCCGCTTCACAAGATCGCGCAGGAGATCGGCGGGAACAAGATCATGACGAACACGGCCGGGCTCGGCGCGGTCGCGGGAATTATCGAGTACCCGTTCGAGTTCATCGCCGGCGAGATTCGGGAGAACTTCGCCCGGAAAGGCGACGCGGTCGTGCAGAGCAACCTCAAGGTCGCCGAGGAGGGCTATCGCGTCGGCCGCGAGCGGTACGCAGGATCGTTCGACTGGAAGGTTTCCCCGCTCGACAGCCGCCCGGCGCGCGTGCTGGTCCACGGTAACCAAGCGTTCGCCATGGGCGCAATCGCGGCCGGCTGCCGATTCATGTCCGGGTACCCGATGACGCCGGCGAGCTCGATCCTCGAGTTCATGGCCGCCCACCAAAACGCGTACGACATCGTCGTGAAGCAGACCGAGGACGAGATCGCGGCGGTGTGTTTCGCGATCGGTGCGGGCAACGTCGGTGCGCGGGCGCTCACCGCGACGAGCGGCGGCGGGTTTTCGCTGATGGTCGAAGCCCTCGGCCTCGCGGGGATGGCGGAGGTGCCGGTCGTGATCGTCGAGGCGCAGCGGCCCGGACCGTCCACCGGAATGCCGACGAAGACCGAGCAGGCGGACCTGCTGTTCGCGCTGTTCGCGAGTCAGGGAGAATTTCCGCGGATCGTGCTGACGCCCGGGACGCAGGAGGAGTGTTTCCACACCGCGGTGCGGGCGTTCAACCTCGCGGAGAAGTGGCAGTGTCCGGTGATCGTCATGACCGAGTTCTACCTGACGACCGCCCTGCGGCCGCTGCTGTCGTCCGACCTACCGATCGAGCACGTCACGATCGATCGCGGGGAGATGTTGACGGCGGGGGAGCTTGACGGGCTCGCGGGGCCGTATCTGCGCTACAAGGACACGCCGAGCGGCGTCTCGCCGCGCGCGCTGCCGGGACACCCGAAGGCGGTGCACCAGGCGTGCAGCGACGAGCACGATGAGTACGGGCACTTTGAGGACGAGGACGCGGCCAACCGCCTGCGCATGGCCGGGAAACGCATGCGGAAGTTTCGGCACATCGTGGAGGATCTCGGCGGGCCCACGATCTACGGGCCCGAGGGCGCGGACCTGACGCTGATGGGGTGGGGCAGTTCGTACGGGGCGATGCGCGAGGCGGTCGACCGGCTCAATGCCGCCGGCACCCGGGCGAACCTGCTGCACTTCGTGGATGTGTGGCCGTTCCCTGAGGCGAAGGCGACGCCGCTGATCGAGGCGGCGCGAGTGCTGGTCGCCGTCGAGGGCAACCAGACCGGACAGTTCGCCCATCTCGTGCGGGCGATGACCGGACGCCGGGCCGACCATTTCGTGTTGCGGTGGGACGGCCGGCCTCTCAGCGCCGATTACATCCTCGCGAACCTCAAGGAGGCCAAGGTTCATGCTTGATCTGAAGTTGTATCAGAGCCCGATCAAGCCGACGTGGTGCCCCGGGTGCGGGGACTACGGCATTCTGAACGCCGTGAAGAGCGCGCTCGCCCAGTTGGAGATCCATCCGCACGAGGTGCTGTTCGTCTCCGGCATCGGGTGCGGAAGCAAGCTTCCCGACTACATGAACGCGAACGGGTTCACGACGATCCACGGGCGATCGCTTCCGATCGCGATGGGAGCGAAGCTCGCCAACCCCGATCTCAACGTGGTCTGCGTCACGGGCGACGGCGACGGGTACGGCATCGGCGGCAACCACTTCCTCAGCATCATGCGGCGCAACCCCGACCTCGTCCACATCGTCGAAGACAACATGGTGTATGGACTGACGAAAGGCCAGTATTCGCCGACCAGCCCGCGAGGGTTTGTCACCAGCACGACGCCGGACGGCAGCATCGAGGTCTCGTTCAACCCGATCGCCACCGCGATTAACGGCGGGGCCACGTTCGTCGCCCGAGGGTTCTCCGGCGACCCCAAACATCTGGCGACGCTGATTGCCGCCGCGATCCAGCACCGCGGGTATGCGCTCGTCGATGTGCTGCAGGCGTGCGTGATCTACAACAAGATCAACACGTACGACTTCTACCGGCAGCGCGTCTACAAACTCGAAGAGGCCGGGCACGACCCGGCGGACCGGGACGGCGCCTGGCGGCGGGCGCACGAGTGGGGGGAGCGGATCCCGATCGGGATTGTCTATCAGGCGTCGGGGCAGCCGACGTACGAGGAGCAGGTCAAGGCGCTCAAGGCTGGGCCGGTGGCGAAGCGCCGGCTGGCGCCGCTCACGTCGGCGCAGGCGGACGCGCTGCGCCGGGAGTTCATCTAGGAGGGCCGGGTACGTGGCGGTCACCACGGGGAGAATCAGGCGGCGGCCCGGGACGGGGCGCGGCGCCGACACGGTCGCCGACCGCGTGCGGGCGCTCGAGCGACAGGGCTACCGTGCCACCCCGCAGCGCCGGGCGATTCTCTCAGCCGTGCTGGGGGCCGGGCGCGTGAACGTCTCCGCCGAGGAGATCTGCGGACGGGCGCGAACCCTCTGCCCCACGGTGAACCTCGCGACGACGTACCGCACGCTGGATCTGCTCGGGCGACTGGGGATCGTTCGCCGGCTCACGTACGGAGACGTGCGGGGTGTGTTCTGCGCGAACCTCGAGCCGCACTACCACGGGACGTGCCTGCGGTGCGGGGCCGTCGTGGATCTTCCGCGGGGGCGGGTCGCGGAGTTGCTCCGGCGCGAGCAACGCGGGCTCACCGACGGGAGCTTTTCCATCGTCGACCACCGGGTCGAGTTCTACGGGTACTGTGACGCGTGCCGGGCGTCCGCCCCGGCCGCGGTGATCCCGTGAGTGGCTGGCGCGGTCGGCTGCGCGCGGCGTCAGCCGGCCTGTTGGGCGCCGCCCTGGTGACGGGGTGGAGCCTCGGGTCGTGGGCGGCCACACCGGGCGCCGCACCGCTGCCACTCGCCTTTCCCCTCCATCTCACGTCTGATCAGGTCACCGTGGATAACACCGGGACCACACTCATCGCGTCCGGCCACGTGCAGGTCGACTATGGCGCCGACCATGCCACGGCGAACACGCTGCGGCTCACCAAGGCGGCCCGGACCGCGGAGTTGTCCGGCCATGTCACCGTGACCGGGCCGCAGGGGCAGGCGACGGCGGAGACGGTGACGCTCACGCTGACCCCCACCAACGAGGTGACGCGGGCTGTCATGACTGGGAGCGCCTCGGTGGAGACGCCCCAGTACGCGCTGTCGGCCGACACGATCGACGCCGATCGATCGACACAGCGCCTGGTGGGCGAGGGCCACGTGACGGCGTTCAACGCGCCCGACTTGATCATCAACGGGGACCGGGTCGTGTACGATCAGCGCACGGAGCACGGGCTGGTGACGGGACATCCGACCGTGGCGAACAAAGCCGGCCGGATGCAGGGCAGCGCGATCGACTTGTTCCGCGCGGAGGACCGGGCCGTGATTCACGGGCCGGTCCAGGCGGACGTGTACGGGGCGGCGATCACCAGCGCCGACGCGACCGTGAACTTCAAGACGTCCGTGGCCACGCTCACCGGACACGTCGTGATGGTGCGGCGCCAGGGGACGCTGTGGGCGGATCGGGTGACGATCTTCTACGAGACACGGCGGATGATCGCCGAAGGGACCACGCGTGCGCACTTCACAGAGCTCGGCGACACCGAGAATCCCTGACCGGGGAGGCCGCGCGGCGCCCGCCGCGCGTGTTCCCGGAGGGCACGTCCAGGAGGTGGAGAGTATGGTGGTCCAGCGGGTCAGACGCCCGACGCTCGACGAAATGGATCTGCCGATCGGTAAGAAGACGCGCCTGCACCGGATCCTCTACGGACACGGGCCCGGTCATGGGGTTGCGCTGATCCTGCCGATCGACCAAGGCCTCGAGCACGGCCCCGTGGACTTCTTCTCCAACCCCGACAGCGCCGATCCGGAGTTCCAGTTGAAGCTGTGCGTCGAAGGCGGGTACTCGGCGGTGGCGTTCCACTACGGGCTCGCCGCCAAGCACCTGCGCCCGTACGCCGGCCGCGTGCCGCTGATCCTGAAGATCAACGGCAAGACGAACATCCCGTCCGACGCGCAACCGTTCAGCGGTCTCACCGGCTTCGTCGAGGACGCCGTCCGCCTGGGGGCCGACGCGGTCGGGTACACGCTCTACGTCGGGTCGCCGCGCCAGGACGAGGACATGCGGCAGCTTGCCGAGGTGCGGCGCACGTGCGACGCCGCGGGAATGCCGCTGATCGTGTGGTCGTACCCGCGCGGCGAGGCCATCGACAAGAAGGGCGGCCGCGACGGCCTGTACGCCATCGACTACGCGGCCCGACTGGCGTGCGAGATGGGCGCGGACATCGTCAAGCTCAACGTGCCGGAGTTCGACGACAAGGCGGCCGCGTCGCCGAAGCCCTACAACACGTTGCACCTGGGCTACCGGGAGGCGGTCGAGAAGGTTGTTCGGAGCGCCGGGCGCACGCTCGTGTTGTTCAGCGGCGGCAGCAAGATGGGCGACGAGGACCTGCTGGGCAAGGCCCGCCACTGCATGGAGGCGGGCGCGGTCGGGCTGATCTTCGGGCGGAACATGTGGCAGCGGTCGATGCCCGACGCCCTGCGGATCACCGCGGAGATCAAGCGGATCATGCTGGAAACGGCCTAGGACCGTTTGGAGCGATCCCGGGTGGGCGCGGTCGGGCGCTGGCTTGCCGCGGTCGCGGCGGGCGTGATCGTCTTCGAGGGGCTGGACCTGCTCGGGTCCAGCCCCGCCGTCACGTCGTGGCTCCCCATCGCGGCGTCGCTCCCGACCCTGTCCCCGTTCGCCTGCGGCGCGGCGGCCGCGTGGACCGGCCGCCTGCACGCCGTGCCGGCGCTCCTCGCCGCCGCGGTCGCGGTGTGGACGCGGATCGGCGTGGACCGCGCGATCGGCATCGTGCAGGGCGCGCACCTGTCGGAGGAGTACGGGCTGGTCCTCATCCTCGCGTTTGGGATCCCGTGGATGTTGAGCGCGCTCGCCGGGGGAGTGATCGCGGTGGCCGTGCGGGGCGCCGCGCGGCGCTGGACCCGCGGGGCCGTCCGCCCGGCGCTGCGGTCGTAGATGCATCTTTCCGACGGGGTCTCTCGAACGACCCGCGGCGCCCGACCGTTCACGCGCGCGTCAGAGCCGCGCGGGTCGGGGTAACGGTCCACGCGCGATGCCGGGCAGCCAGTTCGCGCTTCCGATCGGGTTCGACCTCGCCGGGGTGCTCCTGTTCGCGGTGACCGGGGCGTGGAGCGCGATGGCGCGGGGGTACGACATCATGGGTGTGTTCGTGCTGGCGTTCGTAACCGGCACGGGCGGCGGCTTGATCCGTGACGGCCTGTTCCTGACACGGGTGCCGCGTGTCCTCACCGACTGGCGCTACGTCGCGGTGGTGCTCGTGGGCGGCCTCATCGGCGTGGCCGGAGGGTCGTACGCGAAACGATTCGCGACCGCGTTCGCGATGGTGGACGCGCTCGGCCTCGGCGCGTACGCTGTCGTCGGCGCGCAGGCCTCGCTCGCCGCGGGCCTTCCGGCGCTCGCGGCCCTGATCGTCGGGTTGACGAACGCGGTCGGGGGCGGGCTGCTTCGGGATGTACTGGTGCGCGAGGAACCGCTGTTGTTCAAGCCGAGCCAGCTGTACGGTGTGACGGCGTTGGCCGGCTGCGTCGTCTTCCTGTTGCTCGAACAGCAACTGCGCGTGCCGGCGTCGGACGCCGCGCTCGTGGCGATCGGCGTGACCTTCGCGCTGCGCATGCTCTCCAGGCGCTTCAACTGGCAGACCGCGCCGCTCGGCCGCCGGTAGCGGGGGCATCGCCGCGTCCGATCGGATCGACCCCAGGCCTAAGCAGGCCCCGCGATATCGGTCGTTGGCGCTACGCGCCGGTGCGCGCCAGGCGGCGTGCGACGTCCTCGGTGGCCTCGTCGGCCGGGAAGAAGCACTCCACACGCAGTTCCTGCAGGGTGATGTCCTGCGGCGTCCCCAGGGTGGCGATCGTCGTAAAGAACCGCACCCTGAGGTCGCCCTTGCAAAGCAAAAGCGACAGGAACGGCGCCGACTGCGCGTGCGCGTCGGGGGTGCGCCACCGCGCGGGGCCGCCGGGGTACGCCAGGACTTCGTCGAGCAGACGGTGGGTGCCCTCGTCGGGGATGCCGCCCACGGCTTCCCGGTGGATCTGCTGGATCAGCGGGCCGGCAAGGGCCTCCCAATTCTCGATGTACGGGCGCAGGCCGCGCGGGTGGAAGGTCAGTCGCACCGCGTTCGGCGGCCCTGGCACCTGCGCCACCGCCTCGGGATCGAGGAAGAGCCTGAACAACCGGTCGGCCGCGCGGTTCTGCATGAGCAGGTTCCAGTGTCGGTCCACGACCATTGCGGGGTACGGCTCCTGCTGGGCCAGCATGAAATCGAGCGCCCGCCGCACCTGGTCCATCTCCGGCGCGGCCAGGGCGGTCTCTCGGTACACTCCCGCGAACCCCGCGGCGGTCAGCAGCAGGTTTTGCTCCCGCAACGGTACGTCGAGCACGCCGGCCAGGAGCAGTACCATCTGGCGGCTCGGCTGGGTGCGTCCGGTTTCGAGAAAGCTCAGGTGGCGCGCCGAGATCTCGGCCTCGGTGGCGAGCGCGAGTTGGCTCATGCGTCGGGCGAGCCTCCAGCGCCGCAGCAACTCACCGAAGGGGCGCGGTCCCGTGGCGACGCTCGGGCCCGCCGTCGGTCTCCCGGTCGTGCTCTTCGCACTCATGTCGCGCACCTCCATGAGAGAGTGTACGCGATGGGGGGGGATGCCGGCGATTACTTCGCTGGTAATTGAACGTGGCGCGTGACCGGACCGAACACGCGCGGGCGGTGCCGGACCACGACCACCGGGGCGGTTCGCGCTAGGGTTCCTCGCCCCGGGTGATGTAGTTGTAGAGCGTCCGATCGCGATAGGCCATGTTGAACTGGAGCGCCGCGTCTCGAGTCCGCGCCGTCCGGTAGTACGCTGAGCCGAGCATGTAATGCAGCACGCTGTTGCTCGGATCCAGCCGGACCGCTTCCTCCCACTGGGCGATCGTGTTCTTCGCGTCGTTGTGCGTCGAGTAGATGTAGCCGAGGTACCCGTGATTCATCGCGTTCGACGGATCCTGGCGCGTGATTTCGAGAAACTGCTCGAACGGCGTGTTGTGGTTGCCGCCCACCCACGAGGCGAACGCGAGCTCGTACCGGGCCAGAAGGTCGTGCGGGTTCTGGTGGATGGCCGCGGTGGCGTCCGTGATGATCTTCCGCTCCAGCTCGGGGCGGCGGGACTCGCCGCCGATCATCTGGTCGACCTGCTTGAGGATGTGCCACCCGTCGATCAGCATGCCCTCGTGCGCATACACCATCGACAGCCGGAATGCGAGTTCGGGATCTGGGTGCGAGGCCAGTTGCGCCTTGAGCCCCGGCACGAGTCCCTTCCAGCTCTGTCCGCCCTGCTGCGCGCCGGCCGGAACCAGGGGGGGGCTCAACAAGACCGTGGCGATCAAGACGATCATGGGCATAGCAACGCGGCGTATCGAGCGGCTCGGCTTTGTCATCTCAGCGACACTCCGTGGAGTTGAAACTCTGACAGTGTAGCATACGCGTTGGGTGTGGCGCCAGTTCGATGTGTCGCCCCGCCTATTCACACCGCGCCGATCTGTCGCATCAGGCTCAGCGCGTCGCCAAGTACCCACACGTGCCGGATCTTCCCGTTCGCGATCTCGAAGAACGCGGCGCCGGAGTACGTGACTTTCCGCCCCGTCGCGGCGTGTTCGAGGAGCGGCCCCAGGTGTGTGCCCGTGTAGGTCAGCCGTGCGACCACCTTGTCATCCTCGGCCACGAGGTCGTCGATCCGATTGTGGAAATCGGGGAATGCGTCGCGGATCAGGCGCATATACTCGACCACCCCGGCGTGACCGCGCGCGCGCACGCCGATGGAGCCCCGGAAATCGACGTCGGACGCGAGCGCCTCAGGCACGGCGGACTCATCCCACGTATTCCACATGACGTCGTAGAACCGCAGCCCCAGCGTCCTGTTGCCCCCGACGCTCAGGTCCGTTCCGCGCCGATCCACTCCGCGCCGCCGTCCCAGACTTCCTTCTTCCAGATGGGCACGGTGAGTTTGAGCGTGTCGATGCAGTATCGCGCCGCCTCGAACGCCGCCGCCCGGTGCGGCGCCGAGACCGCGACCGCCACGCTGGTTTCGCCGACGCCCAGGCGACCCGTGCGATGCGCGATCGCGATGCGGGTGACCGGCCACCGCTCCCCGGCCGCCGCGGCGATCCGTTCGAGCTCGCGGCGCGCGACCACGTCGTATGCTTCGTACGTCAGGTGCTGCACGCGACGCCCCCGGGTGTTGTCGCGGACAACGCCCAGGAACAAGACGATCCCGCCGGCGGTGGCGTCGGCGACCTCGGCGAGCACGCGGTCCGCTGAGATCGGACCGTCGGTGAGGATCACGAGCGGTGCGCGATCCGACCGGGCCTGCGTCACTCCTGCGCGTTCGTCCGCATCGGGCGTGTCCGGGTCGGTCCGGCGCCCGTCCCCGCCGCTCACCGGCGGAATCAGCGCGACTTCGTCCGACTCCCGGAACGGACGGGGGTCGCGGACGTACTCATCGTTGACGGCGTAGCCGCTCGGGGCGGGAAGCGACGCCAGCGCCGGGTACCGTGCGACGAGCGACGCCCACAGCCCCGGGCCGTCGGCGTCCGGATCGATCGGGAGCTCCACGACCGGCTGTCCGACCGCCTCCCGGTATGACGCGAACAAGCGGACCCTGACCTTCACGCCCCGATTGTACCACACACGCGCGCGCCCCCCGCGCCGGGTGCGCGGTCGCGCGGGCGCTCCATTTTGCCGCATGTCTGCACCGAATGTCGGGGCGCCGGCGAAACGGGTGTGGCGCCGCCCAGGGTGTCGGTGGCACGCGGTCGAATCACTGGCACGGCGCAATGACGAACGCGGACCGGGCGAGTTGGCAGGAAGCGTGACGGACGACACGGCCCCGGCGGCCGATCGGGAGTCCCCCGATGTTTCCGGCGAGCGGTGGACCGGCCGACCCGGCGCACGATCCTCGTCGGGGGCTCCGCAGATCCGATCGCTCGCCGAAGCGGCGGCGGTCTGCGTCATCGTCGCGGGCGCCCTCGCGATACGCCTCTGGGGGGTCGGGCGCGGGCTTCCCTACGTGCACGAGTGGGACGAGCCGCTCGTCCTCACCTGGGTCATCGGCATGCTCCAGCGCGGCGACATCAATCCGTCCACGTTCGCGTATCCCAGCGTGTACTACTACTTGCTCCTGCCCGTGGTGCACCTGTGGTACCTCTGGCTCCATCTGCGCGGACGGATCACGTCCCCGTGGGACATCCAGCTGTTTCACCCCCAGGGGGCGTACGCGCACTATTGGTGGTACATCAGCTACCCGTCGTTCTACCTGTGGGGCCGTGTCCTCACGGCGTGCCTGGGCGCGGGCACGGTGGTCGTCGTCTACCGCATCGGTGCGGTCTTGTTCGAGCCGGCCGTCGGGCTCCTCGCCGCCGCGATCCTCGCGGTCGCGCCGGGCACGATCTACTATGCGGATACGGTGCGCGTGGACGTGCCCATGATCTTTTTCCTGATGTTGGCGATTCTGGCCGGCATCGACGTGTGGCGCCGGGGCGTCCGGCGGGACTACTCGCGGGCCGGGTTGCTCGCCGGCCTCGCGGTGTCCACCAAGCCGAGCGCCTTTCTGGTCGCGCTGCCGCTCTTGATCGCGCACCTCCTGAACCCGACCCGGGACGCCGTGATCGACCGCCGCGCGGTGCGCCTGGCGTTGTTCACCGTGCTGGGATTCGCGATCGGCACGCCGTATGCGCTCGCGCAGGTGGGGTACTTCTTGGACCGCATGAGCCAGAACGCTGCCGCGTACGGTGGATTTCCGACCGCGGCGATGATGCGCATCGGCATGCCCCTGTACCTGGGCTATCTGGTGTCCCCGCAGCAGGGCCAGGAGTGGTACGTGATCCCCCACGTCGCCTTCGGGATCGTCCCCGCCCTGGCCGCGCTCGTCGGCGCGATCGTGGGGTTCTTCTGGAAGCCGAAAGTGCAGGTCTACCTGCTGAGCTTCCCCGTCGTCTACTTCCTCTACACGGCCGGTCAGCGGTTCCTGCCGCTGCGCTACATCCTGCCCGTGCTGCCCTTCATGGCGCTGTTCGCGGCGGTCGCCGCTGTCTGGGTCTGGCGGTGGCTGCGGTTGCGGTGGACTGTGGCGCCGGCGGTGTGTCTCCCCGCGCTCGCGGCCGCGGGCGTGGTGCTGCTGCTCCTCGGGCCGGTGTGGGACTCCGTCGCGCTCGCGCGGGCGTTGGCGGGCGATCGGGACACGCGGGCGGTTGCCGTCGATTGGCTCAGGCACCATGTGACGGCGGGTTCGAGGGTGGCGGTCGAGGCGGAACTCCGGTGGTTCATCCCCGATCTGAACCGGCTGCCGTGCACCGTGCTCTACGCGACGCGCGGAGCCGACGCCGCTTGGTATCGCGAGCACGGGATCGACTTCGCCGTCGTCGACACACACAGCTGGCTGCGCGCAGAGGACGTCGTCTTCCGCGTGTCGTCCCCCTCGTACCTGCCGGCGTTCACCGAGGTCGCCACGTGGCCTCCCGACACGTTTCCGCTGGTCGATCCGCCCGTGCTGGTGGTTCGGGACCCCCGCTGACGCCGACGCCCGATCACCGCCCGCCGCGGTAGAATAGTGAGGTCCCGACGCCGCGGCTGATCCCGCGTCCACCTCGCGCGGGACACGGCCCGCGCCGTGCGTGGGGCCGGGCAGACCGCGCGGGGGCGGACGGCTAGGAGGAACGGGTCGTGAGGATCCAACGGATTCATCGCGCCTGGAGGATGGCGCTGGCGGCCCTGCTGGCGGTCGCCGTCGCGCTGCTGGCTGCGCCGGCGCGCCCCGTGACCGCGCAGTTGTTCGGCATCAGCGAGCAGCAGGAGATTCAGATCGGTCGCGAGGTCGAGCGCCAGATGGCGCAGCAATACGGCTTCGTGAGCGACCCGCAGCAGACCCAATACGTGACGACGCTCGGTCTCAAGCTCGCCCACGTGTCCGAGCGCCCGAATCTGCCGTGGACGTACCATATCATCAGGGGCAGCGTCGTCAACTCGTTCGCTGCGCCAGGCGGGTTCATCTTCGTGACGCAGGGGATGATGCGCTTCGTCAAGTCCGAAGACGAGCTGGCGTTTGTGCTCGGGCACGAGACGACCCACGTGGCGCACCGGCATGCGGTGGACCTCGCGCAGCGCGACATGGAGCTGCAGCTCGGGGCGGTCATCGTGACGCAGATCCTCTTCGGTGGCAGCCTGGGCGCCTACGAACTGACGCAGCTCGGTCGTGCCCTGGTGGACGCGAAGTACTCGCGCGAGAAGGAGGCCGAGGCGGACCACTACGGCGTGATCTACATGCGCAAGGTAGGGTACAATCCCATGGCCGCGCTCTCGTTCTTCCAGCGACTCGCGGCCAGCGAGAAGGCCCAGCCGAGTGCGTTCCAGCACGCGTTCGAGGATCACCCGGACACCCCGGCCCGGATCGCCGCGATCCAGACCGAGCTGCACCAAATGGGGTACGACGTTCCGCTTCCGGGGCCGCCGCCCCCGACGTCGTCCGCCCCCGGGAGATCCACTCCGTCCGCGCCCCAGACGCCCGGTCCGGACACGTCCAGATCCACGCCGTCTGCGCCCGCGCCGCGGCCGCGCGACGCCGGCCCCTGAGCGACGTGCGGGAACAGGTAGGGGGGACCGGTCCGCGAATGTACCCCGGGTGGCGCTGACACGACTACTGATCGATCCGTATGCGGTTCCCGGCGAGTTCCGCAAGACGCAGCTGCACTGCCACACCACCAACTCCGACGGGTATCTCGCGCCGCGCGCGCTTCTGGAACGCTACCGCGCCCGAGGATACGCCGTCGTGGTCTTTACCGATCACGAGCGCGTGACCACGTGCGACGATCTGAACGACGGCGTGTTTGCGGCCCTGCCCGGGGTCGAGACGACCGTGCCGCGACCGTTCAAACCCTTGGGGCCCCACATGGGGCGCCTGGGCGCCCCCGGCCTGCTGCGCGCAGGCGGCGCCCAGGCGTGCATCGACGCGACGGCGGCGGCCGGCGGCGTGGTGTCGCTGCACCACCCCTCCTGGACCGGCAACGGGTTCACCGGTCGGTGGTCCGTCGCCGAAATGGTGCGCCTCTCTGGATACCACCTGATCGAAATCAGCAACCATCACAGCCGGAGCGCGGAGGACGTCCGGCGGTGGACGGCGGTGCTCAGGCACCGGGACGCCACGGCCCCCGTGGGCGCCGTCGCCGCCGACGATCTCCACCGGGAGCGGGATTTGGACACCGGATGGGTGATGCTCAAGACCCCGACCGTCTCAGCCGGCGCGGTGCTCCAGGCGCTGCGGGGCCTCGCCTTCTACGCCTCGACGGGCCCCCAGGCGGAGTTCGGCGCGCGAGACGGCGCCGTCACCTGCGCCACGGACGCCGGACGGATCCGGTTCCTCGACGCCGAGGATGCCGTGCGGCTCGACGCGGCGGGCCCCGAAGCATCGTACGCGCCCCGAGGCGACGAGGGGTTCGTGCGGGTCGAGTGCGTCGGCCACTCGGGCGCCACCGCGTGGTCGCAGCCGTTCTGGCTCACGCAGGACCGCGAGGCCTGACCTCGCCAATGCGATGACAGAGCCGACCGCCGACCAGCGCGCTGCGACCAGCCGAGATCCCAACCGCGCCCGCGATCACCTCGCGAATGAACGCACGTTTCTCGCGTGGGTGCGTACCGGCGTCGCCGTCATCGTCCTCGGGTTTGCGATTGGCCGCTTTGCGATTGCCATCCGTGAATTCGCGAGCCTGCAGGGGCTCGCGCGGCGAACGCCGGAATTCTCCGTCTGGTTCGGGACGATCGCCATGGTCGCGGGCGTGCTGCTGACGCTGGCCGGTCTGCGTCGGTATCGTCGGACGCGTGCCCAGCTGGAATCAGGAACGTTCGAGCCCGCCGGGTTTGCCACCGACCTCGTCGGCATTCTCACGGCGCTGTTCGGGCTGCTGCTCGCCGGATATTTGGTCTACATGAAACTCCGACAGTAGGCAGCGCCGCCGCTTCCTTCACGACGACGCCGTCATCGAGAGGGACCGGGCAGTCGAGCAGCGAACGCGACAGACGCGGTGGATCCGGCCGGCGCCGGACTATGCGGCAGCCCGGTAGATCGATGCTCCAGCAGGGAGGAACGTGATGCACATCACCCGGAGAGGCTGGCTCGTTGCGGTGCTGGCCATCGTCTTGGCCGGCGTCACGGTGGCCCAAGGCCAATCCCGAGTCACGATCACGTACTGGCAGTACTACTTCGAAAGCAAGGTCAAGACCATGGATACCCTGATCGCCCAGTTCGAGGCGAAGAACCCGGGCATCCACGTGGTCCAGGAGACGTTCCCCTACGATTCCTACAACCAGAAAGTCGCGAGCGCCGTCCCGGCCGGCCAGGGGCCGGACGTCGTGAACTTGTACTACGGCTGGCTCCCGCTCTACGTGGGCAGCGGGTATCTGCAGGTCCTCCCGAGCAGCGCGTTCGCGCCCGCCGAGATCGAGCGGGAGTTCGTGCCGATGATCAAGGCCGCGAAGTTCGACGGGCGGTACTGGGCCCTGCCCACCGCGGTCAGGACGCTCGCGCTGTTCTACGACAAGGACATGTTTCGTCAGGCCGGTATCGGCCGGGCGCCGATCACCTGGGACGAGTTCGCCTCCGACGCGCAGAAGTTGACGCAGCGCGACGCGAGCGGCCGCATCACAGTCGAAGGCTTCGGGATCGCGCCGAACGGGCAGGACCACCAGTTGCTCCGTGAGATCCTGTTCCGTCAGTGGGGCGCGGCGCCGTACAGCGCCGACAATCGGCACGTGACGTACAACACGGCCCAGGGGGCCGCGGCGCTCGCCTGGTACACCGACCTCGTGACCAAGCAGAAGGTGGCGGTCATCGATTTCTTCCCGGGCGGCAACGGCTACCGCGACGCGTTCGACGCCGGCAAGGCCGGGATGATCGTGGACGGCTCGTTCGCGATCGGCGCCATCCGGTCGGCCGCGAAATTCGACTGGGGCGTCGCGGTGCTGCCCAAGCGCACCGCGGGGGGGACCCCGGGGAACTTCGGGTCGTTCTGGGTCAACGGGCTGACGCGAAAGGCGAGCGGTCCGCGGCTCGCGGCGTCGGTGGCGTTTCTGAAATACTTGACGTCCACCGACGTGCAACGGCTCTGGCTCACGCAGGTCGGGGAAATCCCGGCGAGCCAGGCACTCGCCGCCGACCCGAAGCTCGCGCAGGATCCGGTGTACGGCCCGTTCATCGCCAGCCTCGCGTACGCGCACGCGACGTTCTTCGTCGATGAAACCGCGCAGCGCACGGTCCTGCTCGACGCGATCAACGAGGTGGTGCTGAACCACAAGGACCCCAAGGCCGCCCTCGACGACGCTGCGGCCAAGGAGCAGAAGGTCCTCGACGACTTCTGGGCCAAGCAGCCGCACAAATAGGGAGGCGGTCGAGGGGCGGGGCGCCGGCGCCCGGACCCGGCCGATCGCGATCATGGCCGTCCAGGTGGGTCGGGTGCGTCGGGGCGGTCTCAGTCTGAGTGCCCGCCGGACGCTGTCGGCGTACACGTTTCTTGCGGTGCCGCTCGCGTTCTTCCTGACGATCCGCATCGCGCCCGCCGCGGGCGCCCTCGTGATCAGCCTGCACCGCTGGAACGTCGTGGGGGCGGACCAGCCGTTCGTCGGCCTCGCGAACTTTCGCGAGATCTGGGCGGACGCGTCGTTCTGGAAGGCGGCGGGCAATACCGTGATGTACGCCGTGGTCGGCATCCCCGCGCAGCTGGCGCTGGGGTTCGCGGTCGCGCTGCTGCTGCGGCGGATCACGCGCCTCCGCGGGCTCTTCCGCACGATCTACTTCATCCCGTTCGTGACCCCGATCGTCGCGGCGGCGTGGGTGTGGCAGTGGATGTACTCGCCCAACTTCGGCCCGCTGGCGATGCTGGCGAGCGCCATCAGATTGCCGGCGCCGGCGTTCCTGCGCGCGCCGAGCCAGGCGCTGTACGCGATCGCGGCGCTCGTGGTGTGGGAGTATCTCGGGTTCCAGGTCGTGATCTTCTTGGCGGGGCTCGACGCGATCCCCCGAGTCTACTACGAGGCTGCCGCGGTGGACGGCGCCCAGGGGTGGCGGATGTTCCGGTACATCACCGTGCCGCTGCTCAACCCCACGCTCGTCTTCTCGGTCGTGTACGGGACGATCGTGTACCTGCAGCTGTTCACGCAGGTGCTGAACATGACGTTCGGGGACCCCGGCGGCCCGCTCGGCAGCACCGACACGATCGTCCTGTATGTGTACATCCTCGGGTTTCAACGGTTCCACATGGGCCAGGCCGCCGCGGCGACGGTTCTGCTGTTCGGCGTCCTGCTGCTCATCACGCTCGCACAGCTCACCGTCCTGTCTCGAAAGGTGGAGTACTGATGGCGCGGGCGCTCGATGCCCGGGCGGCCGCGCCCGCCGCGGCGCACCGCGCATGGCTCTTCCGGCGGGGGTGGGGAAGTGCCGCGGCGTACGCGGCGCTGGCCGCAGGCAGCGTCCTCGTCGTGTACCCGTTTCTCTGGATGCTCGCGACCGCCCTCAAGACGCCGCGAGAGATCTTCGAGCTGCACTTCTGGCCCGTCGCTCCGACGCTCGACAACATCCGCGCGGTCCTGGTCGCGACGCAGTTCCCGCGCTGGTTCGCGAACAGCCTCGGCGTGGCCGCCGCGACGACCGTCAGCGTGGCGTTCTTCGACTCGTTGGTGGGGTACACGTTCGCGAAGCTGCGCTTCCCCGGCCGAAACGTCATCTTCGTCGTCATCCTGAGCACCCTGATGATTCCGACCGAGATGCTCGTGATCCCGTGGTACACGATGAGTGCGCGGTTGGGGTGGATCGACACCTACTGGGGCATCCTGTTCCCGGGGATCATGAGCGCGTTCGGCGTGTTCCTGATGCGGCAGTTCATGGCCGGGGTGCCGGACGAGCTGCTCGAAGCCGCGCGGATCGACGGCCTCTCCGAATTTGGCCTGTTTACGCGGGTCGCCTTGCCGCTCGTGCGTCCCGCGCTCGCGGCCCTGTGCATCTTCACGTTCCTCGGCAACTGGAACGCGTTCCTGTGGCCGTTGATCGTGATCCAAACACCCGCGATGCGGACGCTGCCCGTGGGGATCGCCCTGTTCAGCGGCGAGGCGGGCTCGTCGTGGCACCTCATCATGGCCGCGTCGGCGCTCGCCGTGCTTCCCGTGCTCGCCGTGTTCGCTCTGCTCCAGCGGCAGATCATCGAGGGCGTCGTGCTCACGGGGTTGCGGAGTTGAGAAACGAGGTGATCGGCAGATGACCGCGCAGGTTCCGGTCCTCGATTTCCACGCGCACTTCCCGATCCGCGGCGGCGGCGACCGCGTGCGCGACCAGTACGTCGCTCGACACGGCGAGGCGAAGTGGGCCGCGGTCACCGGGTGGTTGCGCGCCGACCAGGCGGGGTGGCGCCGGGCGTGGGGGTTTCCCGACCCCGAGCCGCCGGGGCCGGACGACGAGATGGCGGACCGGTGGGCGGCCGAGGCGGCCCGCCACCGCCTCGTGCGGATCGTGTTCGTCACGGGCGGCGACAACGACCGGCTCGCGCGCGTCGTCGCGCGGCACCCCGACACGTTCGTCGGCTTCGCCCACCACGACCCGTTTCGTCCGGACGCGGCGGCCGAGCTCGACCGCGCCGTCCGCACGCTGGGGCTGCGCGGGTACAAGCTCATCGCCCCGCTGCTCGACGGCCGGATCGACGACGAGCGGCTCTATCCGGTGTGGGACACGGCCGAGCGGCTCGGCATCCCCGTGTTGATCCACTTCGGTCCGCTCCGCTACCAGGGGATCGTGTCCCACCCGAACATGAGCCCGCTCGTGCTTCAAGATGTCGCCCGCGCGTTTCCCGGCGTGCCGTTCGTCATCCCGCACTTCGGCTGCGGGTACCCGCGCGAGCTCCTGCACCTCGCCTGGGTGTGCGGCAACGTACACGTGGACACCTCGGGCTCGAACGAGTGGATGCGGTGGATGCCGTACCCGCTGACGCTCGCGAGCTTGTTCCGGACGTTTCTCGACACCGTGGGCTCGTCGCGCATCGTCTTCGGCACCGACTCGTCGTGGTTTCCGCGAGGGTTCGCGGCGCGCTACCTCGCAGACCAGCTGCGCGCGTGCTACGAGATCGGATGCCCGGATGACGCCGTGCGCGCGATCTTCGCCGGGAACGCCGCCCGCCTGCTCAGGCTCAGGTCGCCGGAGGCCGGGGCGCGCGGTGCGGGTGAGGGAGGGGACTGACCGGCCCGGGCGCGCGGCGATCGCGCCTGCGTCACTACTCGAGGCGCACGCGCCACACGTGCGTGACCTCGTCCTGTCCGCGCACCGCGGTGCCGCTTGCCGCGAGGATATCGCCGTCGTTCTCCCCGGACGGGAGCACGATGTTCGCATACCCGAACAGCCGGAGATGCCACGGATCCCGGCGCCACCGGACGACCGCGTCCCAGTGGACGCCGTCGGCGCTTCCGTAGAGCACCGCGTCGCGGCCCCGGTTCACGGAGCTCGGTTCCACGCCGGTGGAGAAGAACAGCGCGGCGCCCACCCGGCACCCGTGGAAGCTGGAGGCTGCGATCGGCGCCAGGCGCGTGGTCCCGCCCGTCCGGTCGAGGCGGTAGATGGAGTTCTGCTCCCATTCGGTGTCCGACGCGTAGTACACCGCGTCCGCGCACGGCAGGAGCGCGACCGCTCTGGCTTGCTGGCCGCCGGCGAGCACCACCTCGACGGACGACCAGTCGGGCGTCACCCGCAGGATCCGGCACTCGTCGCCGTCGTCGCCCGTCAGCACCCACAGGCACCGAGCGTGCACGTCGTACGTGATGCTGTGGACGTGTCGGATGGCGCCCGCGGGAAACGTGTAGACGACCTGCCAGTGCTCACCGTCGCGGGAGCCGAACACCCGGACCGCGTCGCGGTCGGGGTTCGGGAAGTACTCTCCCCAATACACCCACCCGTCCGGCGTGTCCGCGATCCCGAGCGGACGTCGGCCGCGCGGGACGGCCAGCACGGTGCGGAAGCGCGGGGCGTCGGCCGGCTTGAACGCGATCACTCTGGGGAACGACGCCACCAACCCGCCGTCGCGGAGCCGCGCGAGGGCGTGGCAGCCGCCCCGGACGAGCCGATCGCCGAGCCTGGCGCGCGAGGCCCAGCGGTACAGCGGCCCCGGGACGAAGCCGCCCGCGGGCTCCCATCCGGACATGCCCGCGACCGACCGGACCACCTCGTAGCCGCGGGCGGCGTACAAGGCGCCCGCGTGCCACCCCAGGACACGAAGCCCGGGGAAGCGCGCGAGGGGTTCGAGGCGGATCGCCGGCACGGCGCTACTTGCGGATCACGTGATCGCCGAGCACGAGCGCGTCCATCCGCGTCCGCAGGAAGCACTCGATGGCCTCATCGGGGGTGCACACGATCGGCTCGTTCTCGTTGAACGAGGTGTTGAGGACGACCGGCACGTCCGTGATCTGCTCGAACTCCTTGATCAGCCGCCAGTAGCGCGGGTTCGCGTCCCGATCGACCGTCTGCAGGCGTCCGGTGCCGTCCACGTGCGTGACGGCGGGAATCACGGCACGCTTGTCCGGAAGGACGTGGTAGACCTTCACCATGAACGGGTCCGGGTACACTTGGTCGAAATAGTCGCCCACGGCCTCGAGCGTCACCGAGGGGGCGAACGGGCGAAACGACTCCCGGTGCTTGATGCGGGCGTTGAGGATGTCCTTCATGTCGGCGCGGCGGGGGTCGGCGATGATGCTGCGGTTGCCCAACGCGCGCGGCCCCCACTCCATGCGGCTCTGGAACCAGCCCACGACGTTGCCGTCGGCGACGAGGCGGGCCGCGCGGCGCGCCACTTCGACCTCGTCGACGCGCTCGGACGCGAGCCCGTGGCGATCGAGCGCCCGGCCGATGTCGTCGGCGTCGTACGCCGGGCCGGTGTACGCGGCGGTCATCACATACCCGCGGGGCTGTCGCAAGAGCTGATGGTGGATGTAGTAGCACACGCCGAGCGCCGTGCCAGCGTCGTTCGCCGCCGGTTGGATATAGATGTCCGTAAACGGCGTGTTGGGCAGGACTTTGCCGTTGAACGCGCTGTTCAGCGCGACGCCGCCGGCGAGGCACAGCGCGGTCTCCCCGGTCTCCCGCTGGAGGCGCCGCACGAGCGCGAACTCCGCTTCCTCCAGCATCGCCTGGAGCGAGGCCGCGACGTCCTGGTGTTTCTCCGTGAGCGGTTCCCCGGGCTGGCGCGGGGGTCCGAACACCTCCACGAACTTCTCCGAGTACATCGTGCCGATCTCGGGCGAGCCCTCGTCGAACGTCATGGACGCGCCCGCGGCGTGATGCACGAAGTAGTCGAGGTCCAGGTCGAAGGTGCCGTCGTGCTGGACCCGGACGATCTTCCGGAACGCGTCCAGGTGGACCGGACGGCCGTACGGCGCGAGGCCCATGACCTTGCCTTCGTCCCCGTACTTCGGGAAGCCGAGCCACTGGGACGCCGCGGTGTACACGAACCCGAGCGAGTGCGGGAAGTTAATCTCGCCGTGGACCTCGATCTGGCCGTCGCGCCCGACGCCCCACATCGTGCTGACGAAGTCGCCCATCCCGTCCACCGACAGCACGGCCGCCCGCGGAAACGGCGAGACGAAGAACGCGCTCGCCATGTGCGCGCGGTGGTGCTCGACGTTGTGGAACTCGGCGCGCAGCCGCTTCGGGTCGAGCCCGAAGGCCTCGCACAGCGCCGCGTCGGGGCGGCGCACCTGGGCGGCGTTGGCGAGCCGCGCGCGGATCATCGCGGCGCTGGGCCGGCGCCGGAGCGCGAACACGACCTTCTTCAGGAGGTTGGCGCTCGGGTCCCGCGAGATGCCGACGTGGTCGAGTTCGTACGGCGTGATCCCGGCGACCTCCAGACAGTACGCGATCGCGAGCTTCGGGAATCCCGCCCAATACTTGATGCGGCGAAAGCGCTCCTCTTCTGCCGCCGCGAGGAGCTCGCCGTCGCGGATCAGGCAGGCCGACGCCCCGCCGTGGTATGCGTTGATGCCCAGGATGTACACGATGCGTCCTCAGCCCGACCGGCGCGCACGCGTCCGACCCGAGGTGCGCCGGCGGCGACCGGGGCGCGTCCCCGCGTCCCGCAGCGCGCCCCGGAGGTGCACGGTCAGGATGTGGCCGATCGCGAGGTGCACATCTTCCACCAGCTCGTACTCGTCGCTCGGCACCACCACGACCAGGTCCGCGAGCGTGCGGACCGCGCCCCCGGGGCGGCCGACGAGGGCGATGACCACGGCGCCCGTGGCGCGCGCGGCGCGCGCCGCGGCAACGATGTTGGGGGAGTTCCCGCTCACGGAGAACAACAGCACGGCATCGCCAGGCCGGGCGAGGGTGCGGATCTGCTCGGCGAACACGTACTCGTACCCGTGATCGTTCGCCCACGCGGTCAGCGCCGCCGGTTCGCACAGCGCGACGGTGCGGACCCGTTTCGCGCCGAGCCGCGGCGGCCGGCCGAGCGTCGACTTGCCGAGATCAAGCGCGACATGGGTCGCCGTCGCGGCGCTGCCGCCGTTGCCGGCGAGGAAGATCGCCCCCCCGGCGCGTGCGATCCGATGGAGGCGGTCCGCGACGGCCGCGATCTCCCCCGCGGGGACCGCGCCCAGGCACGCCCGGAGCCGCGTCGTGTAGGCGCGCGCGCCACGGCGCGCGGCGTCATTCCTCGACATAGATGATCCGGCTCCCTTGTGGTTCGAACTCGAGCGAGATCGGGCGCAGGTCAGGGAGCGCGCGCGTGATCGCGGCGTGGTCGTCGGGCGACGCGAACAGCAACAGGAATCCCCCGCCGCCGGCCCCCAGCAGCTTGCCTCCGATCGCGCCAGCGGCGCGCGCGCGTGCGTACCATGCGTCGATCTCGGGCGACGTGATCCCCGGGGCGAGCCCGCGCTTGAGCGTCCATCCGACGTTCAGAATCTCGCCCACGGCGTCGAGGCGCTGCTCGAGGAGGGCGGTGCGCAACTCCAAGGCGAGATCGCGGATCTTGACCGTATCGGCGCGGGCCGACGCGTCCTCGCGGAGGCCGCGTCCCTGTTCTTCGAGGATCGCGTCGGCGTTGCGCGTCAGCCCCGTATAGAGCAGCAGGAGGTGCGCGTGCAGCCGCGCGCGGAACTCCGCATCGGTGACTACGGGCTCGACCTGGACGCCGTCTGAGTCGAACCGGATGAACTGCAGCCCGCCATACGCCGCGATGTACTGATCTTGCTTTCCAATCGGCTTCGCGCATCGTTCCAGTTCGATCTCGCACGCCTCCTCCGCGAGCCGCTTCGCCCCGGCGTGCCGGCCAGTGTACGCGTGCAGCGCGTGGAGCAGTCCGACCGTGTACGTGCTGCTCGAGCCGAGGCCGGTCCCTCGCGAGGGGATATCGGAGATCGACGTGATCTCGATCCCGCCGGTGACGCCGACGAGCCGCAGCGCTTCACGGATCAGTTCGTGCCGGAGGTCGTCGACCCGGTCCACCATCTCGGTGATCGAGTAGCTCGCGCGGATCCGGTCGTCGAATTTCTTGTTGACCGTGATGTAGATATACTTGTTGATCGCCGTGGTGACGACCGCCCCGGGTTCGCGACGATAGAACGCGGGGAGGTCGGAGCCGCCGCCGGCAAAGCTGATCCGCAGGGGAGTTCGCGAAATGATCACGCACGTAAGCTTTCGGGTCGGGCGAGCCAACTCCTCGCACCCGGACGCGGCAGGCGAGTGGGCGCGTCCAAGCTAGCGCCGATTCCTGGGGGCGCGACCTGTCCCGCGGGGGCGCAGATGGTGGACGTGCAGGCCAAGTTTTTCGCCGCACGGGCCATCTCAGCGTCGGCCGTGGCGAGTTCCAGGTCTCGGGTCGCGGCTACCGCGAGATGTGGCGCATCGAGCGTTCGGGCCAGAACGTCGAAGGTGCTCAGCCACGCGCGGGCCGTGAGATACGTCTGGCGCTCGCGCGGTAACCCGTTCGAACCGCCCGTCTTCCAAGTGCCCCAAGAACAACGCCCGGACCCGTCGGGCGTCCGCCTCCGACAGTTCCCCACCTCTGACCGTCCGCCCAAGGGCGGAGAAGAGCTCGACTTCCACAAGGTCGCTGACCGCAAGCGCGCCCCCCCCCGTTGGACGAGCGCTTGAACGACCCCGCTGAGCGGCGCGGGCCAGTAGTACGGACCGACGACGCTGGTATCGAGGTAGATCAGAATCGTTCCTTCCGTCGACTGGCAACGATCGTCCGACTGATCGGCCCGCCCTCCACGCGAAGCGACGCGCGGAACGCGGTCAGGTCGGGCAGGCGCCGTCGCACGCGGGCAGGCGGGACCATACGCGCCACTTCTTTGCCACGTCTGAGAATGGCAACTTCCTCCCCGGCGGCGACACGATCCAGCAACGCGCGCAGCTGAGCTCGCGCATCGCGCGCATTCATGGCTTTCATCGGTGCGGCCCTCCCAGTATGTGTACATATGTAATGTACATGACTCCCCGTCGGGGTCAAGGGGATCATGATCGTTCGATCCGCAACGCGGGTGCGGCACGGCGATTCGCGGTCCACGCCACGCCCGATAAACCGTCGAACAGGAACGATCCGTTCCGCCCGTACTGTGCTTTCTTCGTGTCCCGGCGTTTGGCTTCCGGTCGAGGCCGCCGATTTCGCCGTCGAGGTGGGCGAATCCGTGGCTGCTGAGAGAAACGCCCGGAGCTGCGCGCCATGCGCACAACGGGCCCTTCGCGCCGTGCGGTCTCTTGCCGCTCCCGCGACGCGTGGCGTATAATTTCAGGCGTGATGGCGCCTCGCGCTCCCTCCGCCGCGCCGGACCCGTTCTGCGCCGACACCGGCGGAGCCGCCCCCGTTGCCTCCGCGGAGTTGGTGTTGGTGTCGAGCGGTCCGGGAGAAGTCTCGAACTGGGCCGTGCCAATGGCCCGGGACGCGGCGGCGTGGGCGGAGGAACGCGGCGTGCCGCTCGTCCTCTCGTTGGTCCTGCCGCCGTGCCAGTTCGCGAGCGGGCAGGAAATTCCGTACGCGCGCCGTCAGGGGCCGTTCGCGCGGATCCTCGGGCCGCGGGCGTGTTTGGCGGTAGTCGCCGGGATCCGGCGGCTGCCGGTCTCCGGTCCCGGGTGCGTGCTCCATCTAGGCGGCGACCTCTGGTACACCACCACCCTGGCGGGTCGTCTCGGGTTTCCCGCATTTGCGTATGTGGAGACCGCGCTCGTGCGCAGGCGTGCCCACCGGTTCCAGCGCATCTTCCTGCCGTCTCAGGACCTCGCCGACGCGCTGGCAGCCGTGCGCGTGCCGCGCGACCGGATGGCCGTCGTGGGCGATCTCCGCGTGGATCACCTCGCGTCGTACCGCGATCTTGCCAATGCGTCCCGGCGCGGGGCCCGCGTGGCGCTGCTGCCGGGAAGTCGGGGCTGGATCGTGGAAGGCATGCTGCCGTTTCTGCTGGAGACTGCGTCGGCGATGCGTGCGGAGCGAGGGCAGATCCGCTTCTCCGTGATCGCCTCGCCGTTTCTCGCACCGGACGCGCTCGCGCGGATGTTGGCGCCGCATCGCGCGCGTCTGGCTGCGCTCGAGATTGACGTGGTCCAGGATGACCGCCTGCGCGCCCTCGCCGGATGCGAGCTGGCGATCACGGTGCCGGGTACGAACACCGTGGAGCTCGCGATCCTCGGCGTGCCGATGCTCGTCGTATTGCCGCTCGACCGCCCGGGCCGCATTCGCACCGAGGGCATGAGCGAGTGGATCAGCCGGCTCCCGGGGCTCGGCACCGCGGTCAAGACGGCGATGGCCTGGCGGTTTGCGCGCCGGCATCAGTTCGTCGCGTGGCCGAACCGCGAAGCCGGCCGTGAGGTCGTGCCGGAGCTGGTCGGTCACATCGCTCCCGCGGACGTGTCGTGTCGGGCGCTGGAACTGCTCGCGGACGGCACGTGTCTCGACCGCACCGCCGGCGAGTTGCGCGGCCTGTACGCGACCCCCCCCGGGGTCGCGCGACGCATGCTCGAGGAGATGGCGCCCTTTCTCTCCCTGACCCCGGGCCGGCGCGCCGCGCTCGCGTGAAGCGGCTGCTCGTCGTCAGCAACGGCTACGGGGAGGACGTCGAGGTGGCGCAGGTGATTGGAGCGCTCCCGTCCGGCGCCGTTGAGGTGTTCGCATACCCGCTCGTCGGCCTCGGGCACGCCTACCCCGCCGGCGTCACGCTGCTCGATCCCCGCCGCGAGTTCCCGAGCGGCGGGTTCGGCGCCCGGGTGGGACCGGCGGCGCTGTGGGGGGATCTCCGCCGAGGGTGGCTGCGATTCTGGCGGGCGCAGCGGCGGACGCTGCGGGCGCAGCGCGGCCGAGCGGCCCTCACCGTGGCTGCCGGGGACGTGTACTGCCTGTGGATGGCCGCCGCGGCCGGCGGTCCGGTCGTGCACCTCGCGCTGCCTCGGTCCGAGTACATCGGTCCGCACTCGCCGCTCGAGTTGTGGGTGATGCGGCGAGCCGCCTCGCGCGTGTTCACGCGGGATGACGTGACCGCCGCGGCGTTGCGGCGGCGCGGGATCCCCGCGGAGTACCGCGGCTTTACGCTGATGGACACGCTCGCTCCAACCGGGGAGACGTTTGGGATCCCCTCCGGCCGGTCCGTGCTCACGCTCTTGCCCGGCAGTAAGCCGGCGGCGTTCGACAACCTGCTCCTGCTGCTGCGTGCGGCGGAACTGGTCTCGCCGGGGGGCGGCGAACGCCCGGCCGTGCTCGTGGCGTGGCCTCCCAACCTGTCGCGCGACCAGCTCCGGCGCGCCATGGAGACCGCGGGCGCGCACTGGGACGACTCCGATCGGTTCCGGTGCCGCGGGCTCGACGTGCGGGTCACGAGCGACCGGTTCGCCGACGCGCTCGCACGTGCGACGGTCGTGTTGGGCATGGCCGGCGCCGCGCACGAGCAGGCGGCCGGGCTCGGCAAACCCGTGGTGGCATTCCCGGGCACGGGACCGCAGGTCACGCGGCGGTTTCTCCGGGAGCAGCAGCGGTTGCTGGGAGACGCGCTCGTGGTCGCCGGAACGCCTGAGGAGGGAGCCGCCGAGACGTCGGCGCTGCTGCGCGACGCCAGGGAGCGAGAGCGGCGCGGCCGCGTTGGCCGGGAGCGCCAGGGCGGCCCGGGCGGGTCGTCGGCGATCGCGCAATATCTTCTCGAGAGACTGGGCGCGTGACGGTCCTCCGGCGGAGCGCGTCGTGAGGGACGCCGGGCCCTCCGAGGCCGGGCGTCCCGAGCCGACCGGGGGGCGCGACCGGCTGTGGACCGCGGTCCTCCTCGCCGGCGCTGCCGTCCTGACGTTCTACCGGCTCGGCGCCGGATCGCTGTGGGACCAGGACGAGACGAAATACGCGCAGGTCGCCCGGGAAATCCTCGAGCGGGGCGACTGGGTGACGTTGTACGTGAACCATGTTCCGTGGTACGTGCACCCGCCGTTCTATATGTGGTTGACCGCGCTCACGGGCAGCGCCTTCGGCTTCAGCGAGCTCACCGTGCGGTTCTGGTCCGGCGTCTTCAGCGTCGTCGCCGTGTATGCCACGGTCTTGATCGGACGCGACCTGTTCGGCCCTCGGGTCGGCTGGCTCGCCGGTGCGGTGTTCGCGGTCACGTTTCATTTCCTCGTGCAATCGCGCCTCGCGGTCTTCGACACCGTGTTGCTCGCGTGGATGCTGCTCGGCGTGCACGCGTTCCTTCGGGCGTACCAGCACGGCCGGCGCGCGGACTGGCTGCGCTTCTTCCTGTACTGCGGGCTCGCCACCTTGACCAAGGGGCCGATCGGTCTGATCCTGCCCGGGCTGGTCGCGGCCGCGTTCGTCACGGTTCGAGGCGCCTGGCACCGGTGGCGCGAGGTGCCCTGGGCGGCCGGGATCGCGGTGTACGTCGCCGTCGGGCTGTCGTGGTACGGTGCCGAGACGTGGCTTCACGGCCGGGCGTTCGTGTCGACCGTGTTCGGGTACTACGGCGTCGGGCGGTTCTTCGGGGTCGTGGAGAACCAGGCCGGCCCGTGGTACTACTACGTGCCGATCCTGGTGCTCGGCGCGTTCCCCTGGACGGCGTTCTGGCCGGCGGCGGCGGCGTTTCACGGGCGCCGGCTGCGCGACGACGGGAGCCTGTTCGTCGCGCTGTGGTGCGTGCTCACGTTTGCGTTCTACACGGCGGCGGGGACGAAGCTGCCGAACTACGTCCTGCCGATCTATCCGCTGGCGGCGGTCGGGGTGGCCGCGTGGTGGGAGGCGTTCTTGCCGGTGCGGCGGCTGGGGTGGGAGGGCTGGATGTCCCTGGCGCTCCTCGTCGTGCTGCTGGGCGCGCTGTGCTGGGGGATCGGCGGCTACCTCGCCCAGCTCTATCCCGCGCGGTTTCACGCGCTGGGTCACCTGCTCGTCGCGCCGGCGGTGGCGCTCGCGGCCGGGGTCGCGCTGGTGCTGGTGCTGACGGTGACGGGGGCCCGGCTTGCCGCGCTGCTCGCGATGTGCGCGGCGATGGCCGTCACGTGGCTCAGCGTCGTGACGTGGGTGGTGCCGGTGGTCGAGGCGGAGAAGCCGATGAAGCCGCTCGCGCTCGAGATTCGTGCGGCGCTTCGCCCCGGCGATCGGATCATCGGGTACCGGTTCGACATCTACTCGTCGCTCATCTACTACACCGACCACCATGTCGACTGGATCGACGATCCGAGGGCCCTGCGTGCGGCCGTATGCGCGCCCGGCCGGGTGTTTGTCGTGAGCCACCTGGACGAGCTGGCGCGGGTGCGGCTGCCCGCGGTCGTCTCGAGGTACGCGGTGCGGGGGGACGTCGTGGCCGTGGTGAAACCGGCGGAGGCGCACTGCACGCCGTAGCGGGGCGGATCGGCGGGGCGCTACGGAATCGGGTCTGGGCCCGATCACGTGCCGGCGCGTCGGATGGTACCGTGAGGATGGTGCCCGTTGGGACGGCCGAGTCTAGATGACGGCGAGGTGGAGTCACGATGCCGGTGCTCACGGATCAGGTCCGCGCTCAGGTGTCCAAGGTGTTCTCCGAACGGCTCGACGCCCCCGTGACGCTCCAGTTGTTTACACAGCGGGCTTCGCCGCTCGGTGCGCCTGCGCTCCCGTGTGAGACGTGTCAGGATACCGAGGCGCTCCTGCGTGAGGTCGCGGCGCTGTCAGCGCACATTACGCTCGCCGTTCGAGACTTCGTCGCGGACGAGAGTGTCGCCCTGCGCCTCGGGGTCGATCGAATCCCCGCCATGGTGTTCCAGGGTCGCAACAAGGGCGTGATGCGGTACTTCGGGGTGCCGGCCGGATACGAGTTCAGCGTGCTTGTCGAAGGCCTGATCGACGCCGCGCGTGGCGAAACCGCCCTGAGCGCGGCCACCCGTGAACGGGTGGCCGCCCTCGCGTCGCCGATCCAGATCCGCGTGCTCGTGACCCCGACCTGACCGTATTGTCCCCGTGCGGCCAGGTTGGCCCACGCACTCGCGGTCGAAAGCCCGCACGTGACGGCGGATGTGATCGAGGTCGCGGAGTTTCCCGAGCTCGCACAGCGGTACCACGTCCAGGGTGTTCCGAAGACCATCATCAACGAGCAGGTCTCGGTCGATGGCGCCGTCCCGGAGTCGCGCCTGCTGGCGCTGGTCCTCGACGCGGTCGGACGCGGACATGCGCCCTAGCCCCCGGCGCCCCCGCGCGGCGGCGAGGAGCGGGCGTGTGCGGATGGCGGATGGGCTGAGGAGGGTGCGGGGATGTTGACGACGTACGGATTTGGGACGCGGGTGTCGCTCCCCTACGATCAGGCGATCGAGCGCACGCGTGCGCTGCTCAAAGCGGAAGGGTTCGGCGTGCTCACGGAGATCGATGTTCAGAAGACAATGAAGGAGAAGCTCGGCGTGGAGTTCCGTCGGTACGTCATTATCGGCGCGTGCAATCCGCCGCTCGCGCACCGGGCGCTCGAGGCCGAGTTGGAGATCGGTCTGCTGCTCCCCTGCAACGTCATCGTGTACGAGGCCGATGGCGGGAGCGTGGTGTCCGTCATGGATCCCAACGCGGCACTCGGTATGGTAGGCAACGACGCCGTCCGCCCGATCGCGCAGGAGGCGCGGGCTCGCCTGGAGCGGGTCGTCTCGCGACTGCGGGAGGCCTGAGCCCCGCGTCGGGCGAGGTGAAACCAGGGGGGTAACGCGAGGGCCATGTATCGCCGTATTCTGATTCCCACCGACGGGAGCGCGTGTAGCCAACTCGCGCTCGAGCACGCACTTGGGCTCGCCAAGGAACAGCAGGCCGAGGTCAGGATCGTCCACGTGCTCGACCTGCAGCCGCTGTACACCTCCGAGGCCCTGGACGTCGAACCGATCGTCGACGCGTGGCGGCGCTCCGCGGAGGCGGTGGTCACCGAGGCCGCCGCGGCCGCCGCACGGTCCGGCGTCCACGCGGAACACGCCGTGCTTGAGGCGCTGGGCCACCGCGTGGCGGACGTCATCGTCGACGAGAGCAAGCGCTGGCAGGCCGACCTGATCGTGATCGGAACGCACGGCCGGCGCGGACTTCACCATGTCCTGCTTGGGAGCGTGGCGGAGGGGGTCGTGCGGACCACGACCGTGCCCGTGCTGCTGATCCGTGGCAGGTGACGCGCGGGACGGTACGCCCGCGGTCGATGCCGCGGCGTCGACGCGCGTGCCCAGCGGCCTGACCACCCAGGAGGCCGAGGAGCGCCTCCGCCGGTTCGGCCCGAACGCCATCCGTGAAGAAACGCCGCCGGCTTGGCGGGCGCTGCTCGGGAAGTTTTGGGCGCCGGTGCCCTGGATGCTCGAAGGCACGATCGTGCTCGAACTGCTGCTTCGGAAGCCGTTCGAAGCGGTGGTGTTCGCGCTCCTGCTGGCGTTCAACGGGATCCTCGGCTTTGCCCAGGAGCACCGTGCCGAGCGCGCGCTCCGGCTCCTGCGGGAGCGGCTCGCGGTCCAGGCCCGGGTGCGCCGCGACGGGCGGTGGGACCGGTTGCCCGCAGCCGTGCTGGTTCCCGGCGACGTCGTGCACGTGCGCGCCGGCGACTTCGTGCCGGCGGACCTGCGCTTGGTCGACGGCCATCTCGGCATCGACCAGTCGGCGCTCACGGGCGAGGCCCTCCCGATCGAGGCGGAGGCCGGCGCCACCGCGTTCGTCGGCTCGGTGGTGAAGGACGGCGAGGCGACCGGGGAAGTCACGGCGACGGGTGCCGGGACGGCGTACGGCAAGACCGCGGAGCTCGTCCGCACGGCTGTCGCGCCGGGGCATCTGGCAACGCTGGTCGCGGGCATCGTGCGCTACCTTGTCGTGTTCGATCTCCTGCTGGTCGCGGCCCTGATCGCCTACGCGGTGGCCGCGCGGCTACCCATGACCGATGTGCTTCCGTTCGGCGCCATCATTCTGATTGCCGCCATCCCGGTGGCGCTCCCAGCGACGTTTACGCTCGCGACGGTGCTCGGGGCGATGGAGCTCGCCGGTCGCGGCGTGCTGGTCGCACGGCTGTCGGCGATCGAAGAAGCCGCCGAGATGGACGTGCTCTGCGCGGACAAGACGGGGACGCTCACCCAGAACCGCTCCGCTATCGCCGCGCTTGCGCCGACCCCGCCGTACACGGAAGCCGAGCTCCTCGGGTGGGCTGCCCTTGCCTGCGACGAAGCGACGCAGGACCCCATCGACCAGGCGATCCTCACCGCCGCCCGGGCGCGGCAGGTGCCGTTGCCGTTCACGGGGCGGGTGCGGTTTGTTCCGTTCGACCCCGCGACGAAACGGTCCGGAGTGATCTTTCACGACGGGGACGTTGCTCGACAGGTGGTGAAAGGCGCGGTCCAGGTCGTCGTGCCGGAAGGCGCGCCGGACCGCGCCTGGGCGGCCGAACGCCGGGACGCGCTCGCGGCCGGCGGGGCCCGCGTGCTCGCGGTGGCGGCGGGCCGACCCGACGCCCTGGCGCTCGTCGGGCTCGTTGCGCTGCATGATCCTCCGCGCGACGACTCCAAGACGCTCGTGCGGCGTCTCCGTGATCTCGGGATCCGTGTTGTCATGGTCACGGGAGACGGGCTCGCCACCGCGGCGGCCGTCGCGGCGCAGGTCGGCATCGGGCCGCGCGCGGCTCCCGCGGGGATGCTCGACCAGGTGCAGGATCCTGAGGCGGCGCGCTACGACATCTTCGCCCGGGTGTTGCCCGAGGGCAAGTTCAACCTCGTCAGCGCGTTGCAGCGCGACGGCCATCGCGTCGGCATGACGGGCGACGGCGTCAACGACGCCCCTGCGTTGCGGCAGGCCGAGGTCGGCATCGCCGTCGCCACCGCCACTGACGTCGCCAAGGCCGCCGCCGGCCTCGTGCTGACACGCTCGGGCCTGGTGAACATCGTGACGGCGGTGGAGGTGAGCCGGCGGATCCACCAGCGCATGCTCACGTACACGCTCAACAAGATCGTGAAGACGTTCGAGTTGTCGCTCTTGCTGACGTTGGGCCTCATCGTCGGCGGCATCTTCGTCACGACGCCGCTGTTGATCGTTCTGCTACTGTTCGCGAACGACTTCGTGACCATGTCCGTCGCGACGGATCTGGCCCGGGCTGCGCCCGCGCCCGACCGCTGGGACGTGCGCGCGCTCGTTCTTGCCGCGCTCGGTGTGGCGGGCGTGCTGCTGGCGTTTTCGAGCGGCGTCGTGTGGGCCGGCTGGCGGGTGTGGCACCTGCCGCTCTCCACGTTGCAGACCGTGGTGTTTCTCTGGCTGGTGGTGGGGATGCAGGCGACCGTCTACCCCGTGCGGGAGCGAGGGCGGTGGTGGGGCTCCCGGCCGGGCCGCTGGCTTGTCGTGAGCACCGTCGGGGACCTGGCGGCCGTGAGCCTGCTGGCAACCCGGGGCTGGCTGATGGCGCCTGTCGGCCCCGGAGTCATCGGCGCGCTCCTCGTCGTGGGGGCCGTGTACATGGTGGTTGCCGATCTCGTGAAAGTGCCGGTGTTTCGAGCCTGCGGGCTGCGCTGAGGGCGCACGGGCCATCGGAGGCGTCCGCACGGCGGGTAGCGCGCCTTCATCCCCAGAGGAGTCCGACCGGGGCGAGTGGTAGTCATCCGCAACGACGTGCGCCCGTGCGGCGACGACGCGGCATCTGGGTGGAGGCACACCAGAATGGTCTCGACCGACACGCACGAGCGGCGTCACACTCGGAAATGTTTCTGGAGCCGGGCGTCCCAGGCGGCGTTCGTCGCGTTCTTGCTGCTGGGCACCGCGACCACCGTCCTCGGCGCCGGGACGGTCCCACCGGTCGGCTACGACGGGGCGACGCACACCGTGTCCTTGAGCCTTACCGCGGCACAGGCAGACGCATACAACTTCAACGGTTACGCCGGCGGTGCGCTGGTCGTGAAGGTGCCGACGGGAAGCACGGTGCAGGTGACGATGCGGAACGTCGCGGCGGACGTTTCGCACAGCGTGCTCGTGGCACCCTGGGACCAGCGCACCAAAGGGAGCGGGTTCACGCCGGCATTTCCCGGTGCGGCGCCCGCCGACTTCGAGACGGGGATCACGTCGCACGACCCTCCGCTGCACTTCACCTTTTCCGCCCGCAGCGCCGGGACATATGCCCTTCTCTGCGGCGTGCCGGGGCATGCCCTGATCGGCATGTGGGACGAACTCGACGTTGTGGACGGACTGAGCGCGCCGTCCGCGACGACCAAGTGAGGCGCGTGGGCACGCGCGACGCGGACATCGAAGAGGAGGGGGCTGAGATGGACCGTGAACCTGCTGCTGGACCGGGTACAGAGTGGAACGGTGGACTGTCCCGCCGGGCGTTGCTCTATCGATCGGGGACGATCGCTGGGGTGGTCGCGTTTGCTGGAGCGTGGCCGTTGGTCCGCGACGCGTTGGCGCAGGAGCCAGCAATCCCCGGGGTCGCCGCGGGGATGAAAGTGATTAGCCGGTCACCGATCAACCTGGAAACGCCGATCCCGCCGCTGCGGACATGGATCACGCCCAACGACTGGTTCTTCGTCCGCTTGCACTTGCCAGGGTACGCGCAGCTCAACCGGGAGACGTGGCAGATGACAATAGACGGAGCAGTCGGACAACCCCTCCGTCTCGCGTGGGCCGACATGCAGCGGTTTACACATGTCGAGCTCACCGCATGGGTCCAGTGCGCGGGCAACCGGCGCGGACACTTCCAGCCCAAGGCCGCGGGCGGGCAGTGGGATCGCGGGGCCGTCGGGAACGCCCGATGGTCCGGCGTACGCCTGCGTGACGTGCTGCTGTCGGCCAACCCCACGGTGAAAGCGCATCATGTGGCGTTTGAGGGGAGCGATCCCAACGGTGCCGCTCCACCGTACGTCCGCAGCATCCCGATCGAGAAGGCCCTCGACCCCAACACGTTGCTGGTCTTCGAGATGAATGGCCAGCCGTTGCCGACCCTCCACGGATTCCCGGTTCGCGCGCTCGTGCCGGGATGGGTCGGATCGGCCAACGTGAAGTGGATCCGAGCGATTCACCTGGTGGAGGAGGAGTGGAACGGACCGTATATGAAGGACCTCTACCGGATCAATCCGGTCCCCATGAACCCGACCGACAAAACCTTCAGCTTCTCCCAGGACTTCGTTCCCACCACGGTGTTCCCGGTGAACTCATTCTTTACATCGCCCGTCACGGGCGACACGCTCCCAGCGGGCTCCGTGACCCTTGCTGGGGTCGCCTACGCGGGGGAGACTGGAATCGCGAAGATCGAGGTCTCCGTGGACGGCGGGGCGTGGCGGCCGGCGCGGATCACGACGCCTGGGTCCGCGTACGCATGGTATCAGTGGGAGTTGGTGGAGACGCTTGCCCGCGGACGGCACGAGATCGCCGCACGCGCGACCGACTGGCGGGGCCGCACCCAGCCGCGTGAGGGATTGTGGAACCCTCAAGGGTACTTCTATAATGCCTGGGACGTGCTCGCGTTGACCGCCTCCTAGTCGTGCCCATCGGGCGGCGCCGTTCCGCGTCGAACCTTCTGCATCTCGCATTGGGAGGCAGACGGATCGCGGCACCCACTCCGCTCGGCGTGCCACTCTGGCCAGGGCGTGGGCGAGGTCGCGGCCATGGGGCTCACGTTGATCGTCGTGGCTCTTCGTTCTGGGGTACCGGTCTTTCGGAACACCGTGCCGTCGGCTCCCGCGGGCTGCCCTGAGCGGAAGGTGTTTTGCCGGTCGCGTCCGTTGTGGTAGGCTTCGAGGGACGGCGAACACGGGGGACAGTTCGGGCATGAGGATCCTGGTCACGGGTGGGGCGGGGTTTATCGGGTCGACACTGAGCGAGCGGTTGCTCGCGCTCGGGCACGAGGTGACGTGCCTGGACATCTTCGACTCGCACTACGATCCGGCGATCAAGCGGCACAACCTGGCGGGCGCGGCGCGGTCGCCGCGCTTTCGGCTGGTGGAGGGCGACATCGGGGACGCCGCGCTGATCGACCGGCTCTTGCTCGAGCAGGTGGATAGCGTGGTGCACCTGGCGGCCCGGCCGGGGGTGCGTCCCTCGATTGCGGATCCCGCCGCGTACGAGCGCGTCAACGTGCTCGGCACGATCACGCTGCTCGAGGCGTGTCGGCGCCACCCGGTGCGTCACGTCGTGTTCGCCTCGTCGTCGTCGGTCTATGGCCTCTCGCGCGACATCCCGTTTCACGAGGAGACGAGCCGGCTGCTCCCGGCATCGCCGTACGGCGTCACGAAGCTGGCGGGCGAGTACTTCTGCCGTGCATACCAGCACCTCCATACGATCCCGATCACATGCCTGCGGTTTTTCACGGTGTACGGCCCCCGGCAGCGCCCCGACATGGCGATCCACCGCTTCGTGCGCCTGATCGACGAAGGGAAGCCGATCCCGGTATACGGGGACGGCACCGCGCGGCGAGACTTTACGTACATCGACGACGTCGTGGACGGGGTGGTGCGGGCGATCGAGCGCCCGCAGAGGTTCAAGATCTACAATCTGGGGACCCACGACACCGTGATGTTGCGCGATCTCGTCGCGGTGATCGAGCGCGCCCTCGGCAAGACGGCCGCGATTTCGCGGCAGCCCGATCAGCCGGGAGATGTCCCGATCACCTACGCGGACGTGAGCGCGGCCGGACGCGACCTGGGGTACGCACCGTCCACGCACATCGAGGCGGGCGTCGCGCGGTTCGTGGAGTGGTTCCGGGCGTCGCGGGCGGCCCTCGCCTCACCGGACAGTTCGGCCGGCAGCACGTAGTCGGGCGCACACGCATTCCGGCGCGCCGCGCATGACGACGGAGCACGCGCACAATGAACAACCGCTGGGTGGCGGACAGCTCTCGCCCGTCGTGCGCGTCGGGGACACCATCCGACGTCCGACGGGTCCGTGGACGCCCGCCGTCCACGCGCTCCTCGCGCACCTCGAGCAGGCGGGCTACCCCGGGGCGCCGCGGGCCCTCGGGACCGATGACCAGGAGCGCGAGATTTTGTCGTTCGTCCCCGGCGAGGTGCCCGCTCCGGACAACCCGCCGCCGTATGTCTGGGCGGAGTCCGCGTTGACGGGGGCGGCGCGGTTGCTGCGACAGTACCACGACGTCGTTGCCGATTTCGTCCCTCCCCGCGGCGCCGTGTGGCAGACGGACGACGCGTCAGGACAGGAGCGCGAGATCATCTGTCACAACGACGTGGCGCCGTGGAACACCGGGTTCCTGGACGGGGTCCCGAGCGCGTTCATCGACTGGGACTTGGCCGGACCGGGCCGGCGGCTGTGGGACGTCGTGTACGCGCTGTGGCATTTCGTTCCGCTGTACGCCGAAGAGAAGTGCGCCCGCCTGGGATGCGATCCTTCCCTGGACGAGCGCGCCCGGCGCGCCCGCAGCTTTTGCGACGCGTACCGGCTTCCCGACGGTGCGGTGGTGATCGACGCGGTGCTCGAGCGACAGTGGCGCGCCCGCGAGCGCATCCGCACGCGGGCCGAGCGCGGGGACCCGGCGTTCGTCGGGTTGTGGCGCCGAGGCGTCGGGACGGGTATACTCCACGACCTCGCGTTCGTGAGACGCAACGCGGTGACGCTGGCCCGCTATGTGAGCCACACCGGCGGCCGGTAGCGACCCCCTCCGTCAGCCGGCGAACGGACTAGCGAGCCGCGGCCGTTCCGCCGGACACCGCACGTCCCGAGACCCCGCACCCGGCCATGAGCGCGACGGCGGCGGAGTCGCCGGTCGCCGTCGTTCCGCTCCACACCGAGTCCGCCCAGTTCCTGAAGTCCCCCAACGTATCGCCCTGGCGGTCGAGACATTGGAACGTTGACAGTGTGACCTGAGTGTTGATGCTGCCGCTCTGGGCCGCGTGTGCGAACAGCGAGACGGTGTCGTAGACGCCCGCGGCATACCCGTTTCGGAACGTGTCGTTGTCGCGCCGGACGTCTGAGATCCCCTCGAAGTACGCGCCCGGCGACGCGACGGCCGCCACGGCGGACCCGACAAGAAAGGATAGCACGCATCCTGCGATCATCTTCCGCATGATCATCCCCCCGCAACCGCGTCTGCCCGACCATTGTGCCCACATCCAGAGCGAGGCAGACGCCGGGTCCGGCGCCGCCGAGGGGGTGTTCGCGCTCCTCACCCTAAACTCGGATCGCCAATGCGAGGGAATCGACGCCAGCGTTTAGGCGCTCCATGCGTACCCGGTCACGCCCAACAGCGCCTGCTTCATTCCTTTGCCCGGCGCTCCCGCTGGAACCGGGTCAAGGCGTCCTGTTGCCGCGCCGTGTACGATGGCAACGGTACCCTCCGATGCTCCTTGCTCCGCAACACTCGGAGCGCGCGCTTCACCTCCTCCGGCGTCGCGGTGTAGCCGTAGCGTTTCAGGAATCCTCGCGTGTTGTCGACCACGTTCTCCACCGTAGGGATCATCGCCAGCGGGATCGCTTCCTCGATCTGCGTGCGCGTCGCCGTTCTGAGCCTTCCCATCCCCGCCCCCTTCCGAAGCAGAAATGTTCGGGACTTCAAACGCGCTGCGTCCCCCCGCGCCGTCCGCGTTCGCTGCGCGGGGGGGACGGACTGCGTCTCCCGGAGTCAGTATAACCCGGCGACGAGGACGCGATGTTCCGATGACGAGCGTCAGGCCGGGAAGGTCGCGTCCGCATGTCTCTGGAACCGCGGCATGACGTCCCTCGCCAGCAGTTCCATCGAGCGACGCCAGAGTCGCGGGCGGTCCCAATCGTGGCCGGTCATCAGCAGGGTGCCGAAGTGACCGGTCTCATCGCGCAGCGCGACCAATTGGTCGAGCACGCGGCCCGGCGTCCCGGAGATGACCTGCGAGCGCTTGATCACGTCGACGGTCGCCGCCTCGTCGGGCATCTCGGGATCTGGTTTGATCATGAACAGGGCCTTGCGCCCCACGGCGAAGCTGTGCCGGAAGAAGGCGTAGTAGTAGGAGAGGCCGTTGGTCGGGTCCGCGAGGTAGTCTTCGGCCTCCGCGTCCGTCTCGGTGACGAGCACGCAGCGCGAGACGCGCCAGACGGTTGGGTCGGGCCGCGCTCCCACCCGTTCGCGCCCTTCCGCGTAGCGTTCCCAGTGGCCGCGCAGATACCGGCGGTGAAAGAAGTTCCCTGAGATCGGAATCCACCCCCGCTCGCCCGCGGTCCGGGCGCTCAGGGAGTTGGGCGTGACGAGGGACAGCGCGATCGGCGGGTGCGGCACCTGGTACGGTCGCGGGACCCAGCCGACCTTGAAGGCGGGCCAGACCGAGTCCTTGAGCGACAGCGGCCACGATTGTCCGGGCAGGTCGTACGGCGGGTCCTGGGACCACAGCTTCAGCACCGTGTCGATCGACTCGACCACCATCTGCGAGCGCACCTCGCTCGGGGGGACGTGGAACATTTCCATGTCGCTGCCGAGGCCGCCCGAGCCGATCCCCAGGATGAGGCGCCCGCGGCAGAGATGATCGAACATCGCGGCCTGCGCCGCCACCACGAGCGGGTGCGTCTGCAGAAGATTGAGGACGCCCGTGCCGAACCGAATCGTCCGCGCGCGGTCGATCACGGTCGAAAGGAACACGAACGGGGAGGTGATGCGCTCGCTCCACGACGTGAGATGCTCGCCGACAAACACCTCCGAGAAGCCGAGCCCGTCCGCGAGGATGATCGCCTCGCGGTCTTCCTCGAGCACGGCGGTGTAGTCCCGATCAGGATGGTGAAACGGCATCATGAACATGCCGAGCGTGACGCTCACGACAGCCTCCTCACCCGTGCCGCACGGAGCATCCCCGAGCGCTTGGGGAAGGTTCTAGGTCTGGCTCCCGCTCAGCCGGCGCACGTACGGCCGGAGCGTGGTGCGGTGAAGGGAGTCGACGAGCCGATCGTCGGCCGTGACAAGGAAACAGTCTTCAGCCACCGCCAACGCGAGATATAGCGCATCGTATACGGAACGACCGAACCGTGTCGCAATCTCGAACGCTGCGGTAAGCAACGGTACGGAAGGACGGAGCACAATCGGCGGGGCTGAGGCGAATGCGGTGACGACGTGCTGTGCCTCGCGTGGGCTGAGCTCGCCGCGCCGGGTCTTTTTCCAGAGCGTGTTGCCGAACTCGGTGAGCAACAGATCGGGCGCGAGCAGCCGCAGGCCGCGAGCGAGGAGTCCGGACGCGTGATCGCTTCCCCGCTCCGGGACGTACCATTTCACCGCCACGCTCGCGTCGACGACCACCAGCTCGGTGCGCGTCACCGCCGACGGTCCTCTCGGATGAGGGCCGCGCTGTCACTGAAGGTGCGGTCGCGCCGACCGAGCCGCGCGCGCACCGCGGAGGCGATCCGCGCCGCACTCTGATCGGTCGATTCGCTGGCCGCAGATTCGAGGATGGTCACGAGTTCCTGCTGAAGCGACCGCTGGTGTCGTGCAGCCCTGCGCTTGAGTGATTTGATCAGGGCTTCGGGAACACGCCGAATGAGGACGTCCGTCACGAGCCACCTTCCGTTCGAACGTGCTATCATCATGATAGCAGTCGAAGCGTTTCGGTGTCAAGAACGTACACTGCCCCGTGAGCCGCGGCGCGGATGGCGTTGCCTGCTGCGGGCTGGTTCGCGGCGGCACTAGCGAGCCTAAACGGCACGGCCGCCGCGTGTTCCATCGCGTTGCTTCGCATCGAGAGGGTTGTTTCCGCCGTCAGCGAGGCCGTGGCACGATCGTCGTGACGACAGCGGGCCCGCGGCCGCCCACCGGGTCGCAGAAACGTGGCCGACGCTGGGGAGGGGTAGCTCGTGTCCACCAAGCGCAGAGCGCCGACGTCTAAACCCGCCAAGGTCGTGAAGGAGGGGGCGGCCATGCAATTTCCGGAGATGCCGCAGGAAGACTCCGCATCGTTCGACGAGGTGACGGCGATCGCGCGCGAGCGAGCGCTCGCAATGCCGACGCAGCGGGCCGCCCGGGAGAAACGCGACCAACACGCGTTGGAAGCGGGAGCGGGCGCCACGTCGCAGGCCGTCATCGACGGCTTGAGCAAGACTCGTCTGATGGTCAACGAGGCACTCGATGACGTCGGTGGGGCCCTGCTGGACCAGGCAAAGCAACTGGCCGCGCTGGAGGAAGCCGTTCGCCTGCGCCGGGCCGAACTCCAGGAGGTGTATCGGGTCGAAGTGGCCGTACGCACGCTCGAGGAGATGGTTGCTCGGTATCACGCCGAGCGGCAGCGGCTCGAGAGCGAGCTCTCTGACGCCCGATCATTGGCCGAGGCAGAGCGCAGTAGGTGGCAGGAGACGTTTGATGAAGAGCAGGCCGAAGCCCGGAAGGCCTGGGAGCGCGCGGAGGAGGAGTACGACTATCGGAAGAGGACGGAGCGTGCGCGAGAGGAGGCGGAGTACCAAGCAAAGCGGAAGGCGCTTCTGGCCGAACACGATGAAGAGCGGACCCGCCGCGAAGAGGAGTTGAAAGGCCGGGAGAATGCCCTGGCTGCGAGCGAGGCGCGGCTCGCTGAGCTGGAGGCTCGCGTCCAAGCCTTCCCAGGGGAGCTAGAGCAGGCAGTGGCCCAAGCCCAGCAAGCCGCGATTGTTGTCGAGCGCGAGCGGGCCCGTATGGCATCGGAGTCAGCCGCCAAGGAAGCTCAGGCTGCCGAGGCGCTCCTCAAGCAACGCGTCGGAACTCTGGAGGAGCAGAACCGGGCTCAGAGCGCGCGCATCGGGCAATTGGAGCGTGAACTGCGCGAAGCCGTGCACCGGGTCCGCGACATCGCGCTGAAGGCCATCGAAGGTGCTAGTGGTGCGGCTGCACTGCAACGAGTCAGCGAGTTCGCGCTGCACCAGGCACGAACGCGCGGTGAGGGTGCATGAGACCCAAACCAAGATCACCGTGATGTCTTTTCGGTCAGGAAGATTTCTCGAGAGAAGTCGTCGCAAACCCCGCACCGCGTAGCGTGATCGAGGCGTCGGGTTTGCAGGATGCGCCACGTCTAACCGCGGGCGCGGCAGCGCAGAACACCTCTCGGTTCATGAGGTGAGCTGCTCGCAGACAAAGACTCTGAGAACCGGGGCCCGTGCCAAGGCGTGACCTCACGGCGGCGTTCTCAACGGTCCCGCCGATCCCCTCTGCATGCAAATCAGGCGCCCTCGGGCCGCTCGTCTTTCTCAAGTACGGAGAGGAACGCTCGAGGGTCGAGAACGGGCGGTCGGGACCTTCGGAGCCCTGTGAGATGGGTATCACCCGAGACAAGAAAGTGAGCACCCGCAGCCCTGGCCAAACTGACCAGATAGTCATCCTCGCGGTCAGGCGTCAGTCCTCCGACCGACTGTGGACCGGTCGCGGTGCTCGCTCGGCGATCGAGTAGGGAGACGTATGCCCCCGCTTCCTCGATCGTGACGTACGGCCTGAACTTGGGACGCGGGAGAACGGCCCTCAGCTCACTGCGCAGCTTCGGGGAGACGACAAGCTCAAACAACCCTTCCATCCAAGCAAGAAGGATCCGAGCCGGAGCGCCGCTGCCTGATAGCAGCGCAGCGATCAGGACGCCGGGATCGGGGGGCGACCGGATGCACCTATTTTCTCGCGGCGTGCAGTTCCCGATAAGCGAGATCGCGAGCGTCCTTCTCCGTCAACTTGCCGCGGCTCCAGATTCTCTCGAGCGCGCCGTGCCCCAGATATCCACGGAGAGCATCCTCAAAAACCTCGTCCTCCTTCCTGCCGGTGCGAGCCGCAAGAACCTTGATGGCGTTGAGCACGGCGTCGCCGATGAAAACCGTAAACTTCCTCCTCGCCATATGTCCATTTTAACCGATCGCATCATTCTGAGGCGTCAGCCGTCACGACGCCTACTGCCCCGGGCGTCCCTCGAGTGCCAGAACTGGAACACTTTCCCGCTCGGGCCGCTTCGAATCTCATGGCACCGCGCCGTCGACGCTCTATTCGTCTGGTGCTCCAGTTTCCTGGTCCGTCCGCGCGGACCGGGCGTCGATGCGCGGGCGCCTCGCAACGGCGAGAAGGCTCGCGCCAAGCGGTAGGCGCAGAAGATCGCCGACCGATGCGAGCGCCGATGCCACCCCGCGCTTGATCCGCTCCATGGGACGCTTCCCCATGTCGTTTTGCGCGCTGCGGATCGCGACGACCTGATATCCCATTGACGTGAGCAGCGTGCTGATGGTGCTGGCCGAGAAGTGGGCAACATGTTCGCCCGCCCCCACAAAATCGACACCGGGTCGAAATCGTTGCAGCGCTCTCGCCTTCCACAGATTGTACGGGCCGTTCGGTACCCTCGCGAGCAGGTATCCGCCGGGCTGCAGGACGTTCCAAATGGAGGCCAGGATCGCCTTGGGCCGGGCGATGTGTTCCAGCACGTCCAGCATGGTCACAACATGGAACGTCTGAGGATCAAATGCGTTCGCGCGGTTGTCGTAACGCACATTGAGGCGCAGTTGCCGGCACCACGCGGCTTGCGTCTCAGACGCTTCAATGCCGTAGCAGTCGTATCCGTACGCGGTCGCCGCACACAGGAACAGGCCCATGCCACATCCCACGTCGAGGATCCGCCAGCGCTCGCGATCGATGTTGAGGCAGTCGATCGTGCGCACCGCGGACGTGTACACGTTCATGCGCTCCGTCGCGGCCGCGCGCATTTCGTCAAACAGGTCCTGGCGTTGAAGCGCCTGGTAATATTCTCCGGAGATAGGAGGGTCGGTGTAGAGTAGGCCGCAGGCTTGGCATTGAACGATGCGCGCGGTTCCCTGCGTGAAGCGCGTCACAGGAGAAGTGGCATCGCAGACCGGGCATCGGACTGTCAACGGGCACCCCCCGGAGGTCGGGCGAAGATAGCTGAGCCCGAGCCGGCGCATCGGTCACGCCGCCTGTTGACCATTACACGACTTTCATAGGACACAATTTGGAAGCCCATCCTAATTCTTCGAGTTGTAGGCGACAGACTCTTGCACATCTTGCGACATCTAGGGCGTGCTGGCGGTGGAGGGACTACGGGTCTTATGCGGCGGAGTTCTCGAGGTACGAGCGGTGCCAGAGCTGGAGCACGAGAAGATTCCACAGCTTCTTGCGGTGGTCGTGTGTGCCTTCGAGATGCTCCGACAGCAGGCGGGTCACCGCCTGCGGGTTGAGGAGCCCCTGGCGGGCGAGGCGATCCGGCGCGAGGACGTCGCGGAACAGATCGCGCCAAGGGCCGCGGATCCACATCCCCACCGGTATCCCAAACCCCTTCTTGCGACGGTCCAAGATCCGGTCGGGCAGGACCCCCCTCAGGCTGTGTTTCAACAGGAACTTCGTCGTCAGCCCCCGCAGCTTCTGCCGCGCCGGGAGGCGGCTCGCAAACTCGACCACCGCGGTGTCGAGGAACGGCGAGCGGACCTCGAGCGAGCACGCCATGCTGGCGCGGTCCACCTTGACGAGCACGCCATCCTGCAGGTACAGTTTGGCGTCGAGGTAGAGGAGCGTGCCGAGCCAGTCCCGGTCTGCCGCCGCCCGGACGTACCCGCGCACTTCGGAGAACAGGTCGTCCGACCGGACCTGCTGCCACACACTGGGCGCGAGCAACGCGGGCAGGTCGTCGGCCGCAAACGTCCCGAGCCACGCGGCGTGTCGGAGCTCGAGAGGCCGGCCGAGGCCCGCCAGGAAGCGCCGGATCTTGAAGTCCAGGCTGAGGTCGCCGTAGGAGACCGGCAGGCGTGCCGCCAGCGCCCGCGCCCCCGCGACGACCGGGCCCGGGGTCCACTCGAGCCGGCGCGCCACCTGATGCGCCTGGTACGTCGGGTAGCCAGCGAAGAGCTCATCGCCTCCGTCGCCGGACAGCGCCACGGTCACGTGACGTCGCGTGAATTGCGAGAGCAGGTACGTCGGCAGGATCGAGGCGTCCGCCAGCGGTTCGTCGAGGATCTCGCCGAGTCGTGCCGCCAGGTCCAGCATCACCCGGGGCGCCAAGATCTCCTCGTGGTGCTCGGTGCCGAGACACGCCGCCACCTCGCGCGCGTACCGCGACTCGTCGAACGACGGCTCCTCAAACCCGATGCTGAACGTCTTCACCGGCGTCGACGAGTGCCGCGCCATCAGGGCCGTTACCGCGGACGAGTCGATCCCGCCGCTGAGGAACGCGCCCAAGGGGACGTCGCTGATCAGGCGGCGCTGCGTGGCGGCGTCGAGCAGCTGCGCCAGCCGCTCCGCCGCCTCGGGGACATCCGCCCCGTCGTCGCCGGGGGCGGGGAGGTCCCAGTACCGCGTCAGGCGGGCGCGGCCGTCCTCGTAGACGAGCACGTGCCCGGGCGGCAGCTTCGAGACGCCCTGAAAGATCGTCTGGGGCGCCGGCACATAGTCGAACGCGAGATAGCGCGCTAGCGCCGGCACCGACAGCGTACGCGCCACAAGCGGGTGGCGGAGCAGGGCCTTCAGCTCGGACGCGAACACCAGCCCGTCCCCCGCGAGCGTGTAGTGTAGCGGCTTCTTGCCCATGCGGTCCCGTGCGAGGACGAGGCGCCGGCGGGGTGCGTCCCAGATCGCGAACGCAAACATCCCGTCGAGGAGCGAGACGAGGTCGGGGCCGCGGTCCTCGTACAGGTGTACCAGGACCTCCGTATCCGAGCGTGTCCGGAAGCGGTGCCCGCGGAGTTCCGCGTCGGCGCGCAGGTCGAGGAAGTTGTAGATCTCCCCGTTGAAGGCGACCCAGACGGTGCCGTCCTCATTGCCGATCGGCTGGTGGCCGCCGGCGACGTCGATGATGCTGAGCCGCCGCGCGCCCAGCGCCGCGCCCGCCGCCACGTAATACCCGTCGTCGTCGGGCCCGCGGTGGCGGATCGCGTCGCACATCGCGCGGATCACCCGGTCCGCGCGATCGGGCGCGAGCGCGCTACCGGTGAATCCCGAGATCCCGCACACGGACCGCATCCCCGTTGTGGCTGACCACCCGCCGCACCACGTAGATCGGCTTCGCCTGCGACTCGTGGTACGTCCGGACGATCAGCTCGGCGAGGAGGCCCATCAGGATGAGCTGCAGCGCGGATACGAAGCAGAACCCGGCGATCCATGCGAGCGGGTTCTGGTGGACCCAGATGCCATACGCGAGCTTCTGGACGGCCACGATGATCGTGACGAGGATCCCCACGGCGGCCACGGCGAAGCCCGATCCGCCAAAGACGTAGATCGGCTTCGTGAGGTAGCTGCTGAGGAACCGCACGGTCATGAGATCGAGGAGGACCTTGAGCGTGCGCACGATGCCGTACTTGGACCGGCCGAACCGCCGGGGGCGGTGGTTAATGGGAAGCTCGGTGATCCGGGCGCCGATCGACGCCGCGTAGGCCGGGATGAGCCGGTGCATCTCGCCGTAGAGCTGGACGTGCTCCAAGACCTCTCTGCGGTAGGCCTTGAGCGTACACCCGTAGTCGTGGAGCTTGAGCCCCAGGACCGTGGAGATCGTCAGGTTCGCGAGGATCGACGGGAGGCGCCGGCTCAGAAACGGATCCGCGCGGTCCCGCCGCCACCCGCTCACGACGTCGTACCCGTCGTCGAGCTTCTCGACCAGCCGCGGGATGTCCGCGGGATCGTTCTGCAGATCTGCATCCATCGGCACGATGGTGTCGCCGCGGGCGTAGTTGAGGGCGGCGGCGATGGCCGCCGTCTGACCGAAGTTGCGCCGGAGCTGGACCGCGACCACGTGCGGATCCCGCTCGGCGAGGCCCTCCAGCACGCGGAAGCTGCCGTCGGTGCTGCCGTCGTCGACGCAGACGATCTCCCACGGCCGGCCGAGGCGCTCCATCACCACCGTGACCTCGGCGTGGAGCGTCGGTAGGCTCTCCGCCTCGTTGTACACGGGCACGACGATCGAGATCTCCACGGCGGAATCACGAGACGCCATCGTCGGCTCCTCCGTGCACGCGGGCGGCCGGCGCGGGGTCGCGCGACGGCTGCGCGGCCGTCTTCCTCGCCTCGAACACCCCGGCGTAGAATGCTTCCTGCAGCAAGTTCTTGTAACACTCGTTGAGCACCAGCAGCCAGTCGCGCCGCTCGCCCACCGGTACGAGCCGGCGGAGCAGCGGCATCACGAGCGGTGTCCGGAACACCAGCCACTTGAACGGAAGCATCCACGGGAGGATCTCGAGAAACAGCCCCAGCCGGCCCGGCCGTCCGTGTTTCCTCCAGACGTACACCGCGCAGAGTCCGGCCTCGTACATTTTGCGCCGGACCCCCTCCAGACTTTCGACATGATAGTGATAGCCGAGGGCCTCCGGCTCGTACTCGAACACGACGCCCATCGCGGACATGCGGAGCGCAAGGTCCAGGTCCTCGTACCCGTAGCCTGGAAATCCTTCGTCGAAGCCGCCTGCGGCGTCGACGTCCGTCCTGAGCATCGAGAAGTTCCGCGCGACGACGTGGTACGGGGACATGCGCTGGCGGCTGCGGACCGTGAGGTCCGGGCTCACCTCCTTGACCCGCATGAACGGGGTCACGAGGCTGTCGGGGTGGATCACCGTAGCCCCCTGCACCGCGATCCGGGCCGCCGCCCGCGGGTAGTGGCGGTAGTGCGCGACGAGCAAGCCGGGCTCGGCCCAGAAGTCCGAGTCGACGAACAGAACGATCCGGCCCCGGGCCTGACGCCAGCCCAAGTTGCGCACGGCCGAGGCGCCGGCGTGTGCGCGGGTGAGGTACCGGAGATCCGTGGGAAACGCGATCGTCCGCACCATCTCGGCCGTGCCGTCGGTCGACCCGTCGTCCGCGACGATCACCTCGTACCGCTCGCGGGGAAACCGCTGCGCCGCAAGGTGCTGGAGCGTCCGGCGCAGCACCTCGCGGTTGTTGAACGTCGAGACGACGACGCTAATCTCCATGCGTCTGGGTCCGGCGCGGTTCGACCGCGGGGGAAGGGGAGGGCGACGGGGCGCGCCGCAGTGCTGCGAACACGCCGTCGTAGTACGCTTGCCAGATCAACTCTGTGTAGCACTCGTTCGCGAGCAGCAACCAGCCGCGCCGCTCCGCGACGGGGAGGAGCCGCCGGAACAGCGGCATGAACAGGGGGGTGCGGAACACCAACCACTTGAACGGGAGCATCACGGGCAGGATCTCCAGGAACAGGCCGAGCCGGGGGGACCGGTTGTGCTTGCGCCAGAAATAGACCGCACCCTCGCCCGCCTGGCGGAGCTTGCGGCAGATCCCCTCGAACGTCTCGATGTGATAGTGGTAGCCGAGCGCCTCGGGATCGTAGTCGAACTTGGCGCCCCGCGCCTGCATCCGCATCGCCAGCTCGATATCCTCCCAGCCGTAGCCCGTGAATCCCTCGTCGAATCCCCCGACCTCGTCGAACTCGGAGCGGAGCACCGAGAAGTTCCGTGTGATGATGTGGACGGGCGAGAGGTTGTGGCGGCGTCGCATGGAGAGGTCCGGGGTGATCTCCCGGGCGCGCATGAAGGTGTTCACGCGGGCGTCCGGATGCGTCAGGGCGCGGCCTTGCACCCCGAGCCGGCGGACGCCCGCCGGATAGTGCGCGTGGTGCGCCGCGAGCAGCGTCGGCGTGGCCCAGACGTCCGCGTCCATGAACAATAGCAGGCGCCCGCGGGCTGCCCGCGCCCCGCGGTTGCGCGCTGCGGACCGGCCCACGTTGGGTTGGGCGACGTAGCGCACGGCGACCGGGCCGCGCTGGGCATCCGCGACCATCGCCGCCGTGCCGTCGGTCGAGCCGTCGTCGGCGATCACGATCTCGTACGCGTTCTTGGGAAATGTTTGCGCGGTGAGCTCCGCGATCGTCCGGCGCAGCACGTCCCGGCTGTTGAACGTGGGAATGACGACGCTGATCTCCACCGGCGCTACCCGTTCGCCGCCCGCGTGCGGGGAGCACCGCGTCCGCGCAGCTCCGCGAGGTACCGTTCGTTCAACACCCCGGAGAGGAGCACGCGGCCGAGCGCGGGGGCGCCCCAGCGCCGCGTACGCGCGACCAACGTCTCGACGTTGCCCGCGTGGACGGCGCCGAACCCGCGCTGCAGCAGATTGAGCAGCAGGTGCAGGGGTGTCAACTGCACCGCGAACCGGGCCTCGAGCGTCGGGTACTTGGCAAAGAAGATGCGGGCCGTGCGCGCCCGTTCCTCCTCCTTGACGAGCATCGCCGAGAGCGTGCCGGGGGACACCTCCGGGCGGTAGTGGTAGAGGACGGCGTCGCGGCGGAACACCCGCCGCAGCCCCAACCGCCGCAGCCGCAACCCGAGGTCGAGGCCCTCCCACCCGTAGGGGAAGAACGCCTCGTCGAACAGCCCCGCCCGAAGGAGGTCCGCGCGCCGCACCGAGCCGTTGTCCGTGTCGAAGTACGCGGTCGAGATGTCCAGCACCCCGCCCCGGACGTCGAACGGGCGATCCAGCGTTTCCGTGACGATCACGGGCCCGCGGCACACGATGCCGTCCGGATGCACGGTGTGGGCGTCGAGGTGGGCGTCGAGAAACACCGGCGGGGCCAGCGAGTCGTCGTCCACGAACGCGACGACCTCGCCCTGGGCGCCGTGGATCGCCGCGTTCCTGGCCGCCGGCACGCCGGAGCGACGGTCCATGCGGTAGGCGCGGATCGCGCAGCGCGCGCGGCGCCGCGCCGCGTCGACCACGGCGGGCGTGTCGTCGGTCGAGGCGTCGTCCGCGACGAGCACCTCGTACCGGGCCGGGTCGAGCGTCTGCGCGTCGAGCGCTTCCAAGCACCGCGCCAGCACCCGCGCGCGGTTCCGCGTCGCCGTGATGACGCTGACCGCGACCGTCACGATGCCGGCGCCGGTGTCGGGGGCGCCGCCCGGCCGGTCTCCTCGAGGAGCTGCCCTCGCACGAGGCGGCTGTAGACGCCGTCGCGGGATGTAAGCTCGTCGTGGGTGCCGACCTCGACGATCCGGCCCTCCAGCATCACCACGATCCGGTGGGCGCTTCGGACGGTCGACAGCCGGTGCGCCACGATGAACGTGGTGCGGTCCCGAGTCAGCCGCGCCATCGCCTCCTGGATCGCTTCCTCCGACTCGCTGTCCAGGGCCGAGGTCGCCTCGTCGAGGATGTACACCGCCGGATCGTTGAGCACGGCGCGGGCGAGCGCGAGGCGCTGGCGCTGCCCGCCCGATAGCTGCATGCCGCCTTCCCCGAGCACCGTGTCGTAGCCTTGGGGCAACGCCGAGATGAACGCGTGGGCGTTGGCCACGCGGGCCGCCCCCTCGACCTCCGCCCGCGTGGCGCCGGGACGGCCGTACGCGATGTTGTCCGCAACGCTGCCGGCGAACAGGATCGTCTCCTGCGGCACGAGTCCGATCTGCCGCCTGAGCGACCCGATCGTGACGCGGCGGAGATCGTGGTCGTCGATTTCCACGGTCCCCCGGCTCGCGTCGTAGAATCGCGGGACCAGGTTGACGAGGCTGCTCTTGCCGGCGCCGCTCGGTCCGACGATCGCGACGTGCTCGCCCGGCTGCACGTCGAGCGTGATCTCGCGGAGCGCGAAACGCCCGGGTTCGTAGGCGAGGGAGACGTTGCGGAACCGCACGCGGCCCCGCAACGGCGGCAGGGGCACGGCGTCCGCGGGCTCCGTCACGGTTTCGGGGACATCCAGCAGTTCGAAGACCCGGACGAGCCCGGCCATCGCCTGGCGTGCCTCGGAGTACAGGCGCGTCATCCCCATCGCCGGGTCCATCGTCAGCGCGAGGTAACCGAGGAACGCGAGCAGGGACCCCGGCGTCATCTCGTGCCGAGCGACGTACCGCGCGCCCAGCCACAGCACGAACACGAGCGACAGCGCGGTGAGCAGGCTGACGAACGACACCTCGAACGCGATCAGCCGGCGGATGTGGTAGTTCGCCTGGAACGTGCGGTCGTTCTCCTGGCCGAAGCGCTGTTCCTCGCGCGACTCCTGGACGAACGCGCGGATGATCCGGGCGCCGATGACCGACTCCTTGATGAGACGGGTCAGCGCCGCGATCTGTTGCTGCGCGCTCGTGGAGCTGCGCTGCACCTCGCGGCCGAACAGCCGCGCGACCAGGAAGAACACGGGGACGGTCAGGAACGTCAGCAGCGCGAGACTCCAGTTGATCGTAAAGACCATCACGATGATCCCGACCAGCGTGAGCACGGTCGTGATCAGGTCCACGAGCCCGTTGAGCAACCGGGCTTCCACGAGTTGGGTGTCCTGGATCGCCCGGGAGATGATCTCCCCGCTGTGCCACGTCACGAAGCGGTCGAGCGACCACCGCTGCACCTGCCGGAAGAGCCCGGCGCGAAGGTCGGCGACCAGACGGTGGCCGACGTAGGCCAGCAGGGAGAGTTGGACGTACAGGCAGACGCTCCGGAAGGCGTAGATCCCGAGGACCACGAGCGCGCTGTGGTTGAGCACCGCCAGGCTGCCCGTCTTGATCACCACGTCGGCCTGGTTGCCCAAATAGCGCGGTACGTACAGCCAGGCCACGGCGACCAAGACCGCGGCGCCCACGCCCGCCCCCAACTGCAGGCTGTACGGCCGGAGGAACCGGGACAGCCGCCGCAATTCTATCATAACGTCATTATAGCGTTCACGTGCAGGGGGAGATAGGGCCCACGGGAAAGTCTTCGTGTCGGAGGAGACGGTGATGCGGCCGGCGGCGGGCATCTTTCGCGAGTACGACATCAGGGGCGTCGTGGGGCAGGATCTGGACGCCGAGGCGGGGCAGACGATCGCCCGCGCGTTCGGCGTGTACCTCCGGGGCGCCGGCGTGGATCGCGCGGTCGTGGGCCATGACAACCGCGCCAGCTCCGCCGCGCTCTACGAGGCCGCGATCCAGGGACTCCGAGACGCCGGTTGCGACGTTACCGCGATCGGGCTCTCCCTCTCGCCGATCTTCTACTTCGCCCTCCGCCATCTCAAGATCGACGGCGGGATGATGGTGACCGCGAGCCACAACCCGCCGGAGTTCAACGGGTTCAAGCTCGCCCACGGGCCGGGGACGCTCTACGGAGACGCCATCCAGCGGGTCCGCGAGATCGCCGAGCGGGAACCCGCGAAGACGGGGGCGGGGCGCATCGAGACGCGCGAGGTGGCCGGGGCGTATGCGGCGATGCTGCAAGAGCGGATCCACCTCGGTCCACGCAAACTGCGCGTGGCACTTGATTGCGGCAACGGCACGGCAGGCGTCTTCGCCCCGGAGATTCTGCGCGGCTGGGGCTGTGAGGTGCTCCCGCTGTACTGCGAGCCCGACCCGACGTTTCCGCACCATCAACCGGATCCGGTGGATCCGCACAACCTGGTCGACCTGATCCGTTTGGTCAGGGACGCCCATGCCGACGTCGGGATCGGCATCGACGGCGATGGGGACCGGATCGGCGCCGTGGACGACCGCGGCGAGATCCTGTGGGGCGACCAGCTGATGGCACTGTTCTGGCGGGAGATCCTCCCCGTGCATCCGGGTGCCACCGCGCTGATCGAGGTCAAGTGCTCGCAGGCGCTGATCGACGAGGTCCGCCGCCTGGGGGGCCGTCCCGAGTTCACACGCACCGGTCACTCGCTGATCAAGGCGCGCATGCGAGAGATCGGCGCGGTGTTCGCCGGGGAGATGTCCGGACACATGTTCTTTGCCGACGAGTACTACGGCTACGACGACGCGTTGTACGCCGCCGGGCGCCTGCTCCGCATCCTCTCGCGCACGGAGCGGCGGCTGTCCGATCTGGCGAGCGAGATCCCGCGGTACTTTGCGACACCGGAGATCCGCGTGGCGTGCCCCGACGACCGGAAGTTCGAGGTGGTGGCGGCACTTACCCGCGCGTTCCGGGGACAGTATGAGGTGATCGACGTCGACGGCGCGCGGATCGTGTTCCCCGACGGATGGGGCCTGGTCCGCGCGAGCAACACCCAGCCGGTGTTGGTCGTCCGGGCGGAAGGTACCACCCCCGAGGCGCTCGAGCGCGCCAAGCGCGTGCTCGAGGACGCGCTGCGCCGGTATCCCGAGGTCGCTCCGGTTTCTTGGTGAACCCCGAATCGCACGAAGCGACGGAGGAGACGTGCCAAACGGGTCGATGATTCGCGCCGTGTGCGGCGCGGCGCGAAGATGGACGGCGTGGCGACGCGTCTGTCTCGTGGAGGCGGTTCGCCGCGTCACCGCGCTCGGCGCCGCGATCCTCCTGGTGGCGTCCCTCGTCGTTCCGGCGTTCGGGGCGGCCGCGGCGCCTCAGGCCGCGCCGATCACGTTGACGGCCGATCACATCGACTACAACACGCAGACCGGCGATGTCGTCGCGGACGGGCACGTCAAGGCCACGCAGGCGGACCAGACCATCACGTCCGACCATCTCACCGGGAATCTCCAGACCGGCCAGGTCCACGCCGAAGGTCATGTGACGCTCGCGCAGACCGGCCAGACCTCGACCGGCGATGCGCTGACCTACAACTATCGCACGCGCGTGGGGCAGATGAGCAACGCCACGTCCAAGTACGGCCCGTGGAACATGACCGGGCACTCGCTCGAGACCGCGCGCGGGCAAGGCGTCGGGTACATGACCTCGCTGACCCCGTGCGACCCGAAGCGTCCCGCGTTCCTCGTCAAGTCGAAGCGGGTGGTCGTGATCCCCGACGACCACCTGACCGCCTATCAGTCGACGCTGTATGTGTACGGCGTGCCGGTGGCCTATCTTCCGGTGTACACTGCGTCCCTCCGGCGACGACGGAACGCGGAGAGCGGCCCCACGATCGGCTATACGACCTTCGACGGGCTGTTCGCGGAGTACAATCAGTTCTTTCTTCTGGGGGACGCGACCGATCAGTTACGCGTGCGCTACGGCACAAACAGCCTGGTTACGGTCGAGAACATCCTGAGCGAGCGTGCGGCGGATCACGTGTGGTCGTTGCACCTCGGTCGACAGGAGTTCTACGACCAGAACGGCAACCTGGCGAACGTGGATCGCAACTCGATCGATCTCGTGTACGACGGCCACGACATCCCGGGCGTGCCTGCATCGTACCAGTTCGAGGCGCACTACGGAGACTACCACGAGAAATTGACCGGCGTGGACACCACGCGCGCCGACGGGATCGTGACGGTGTCGAGCAACACGTTCCAGTTGTCCAAGGTGCTGAGCGCCGCGGCGAGCGCGTACTACAAGTACGACTACTACGGGACGGGGCAGCAGCGCAACATCTACTCGGTCCAGGCCGCGCTGTCCCAGGTGCTGAACCCGGTCAGTTCGGCCACGCTGTCGTACAACCTCGTGTCGATCACCGGGATCAACCCGTCGCAGTTTGTCACGAACGGCGGACCCTTCGATCCGTTCTCGTTCGACAGCCTGAACAACGCGAGCGCGGTGACCCTGACCTACTCCTACTATCCCATCCGCGGATTGTTTCAATCCGGCAGTTGGAACGTGGCGTACGACTTCAACAGCCTGCAAACGACCACGAACATGTCGTTGAACTTCAATATCAGCCCGTCGTTGGTGTTCACCACGGCGGCGACCTACAACCTCACGCAGTCGCTTTTGACCGAGGTCGACTATGCCGTGAACGGCACGTGCGACTGCCTGTCGCTTGGCCTGTTGTATCGGACGTTCCCGAGCAGTCCCGCGAGCAACACCTGGTACATCACGGTCGGCGTGAACACGCTCCCGGGCGCGTCGACGCAGTTCCAGCTTGGGGGCGGCGCGCCGAGCCATTTCCCCTAGGGCGGTCCGTAGGGATCTCGCGCGTGTCCCGAGAGCGTGCACGTGTGCCAACGCCCTGGTCTGCGCCGCGCATCTAGTCTATACTTTAGAATTGGTTGTCCACCCACCAGCGGGAGGGGTGCTGACGTCCCCGAACGGAGGGTTGAGATGTTCCGGTATCTCGCGGCGCTCTCGATCGTAGCGTGTGTGGCCGGCGCCGTGTCGGTTGGGAACGCCGCGCTGACGATTGCCGACACGTCGGTCTTGAAGCCGATCTTCACCCAACTGCTCGACAACCCCCCGGTGCTGCGTCTCGACGTGGTCCCCGATCTCTATGAGGGAGGCTACGCGCGGATCAGCATCTACGCCGAGCATCCAGACATCAAGGGGATGCACATCGATCAGCTCTGGATCCGCCTGGTCGGGGTGAGCTTCGATCCGCAGGCACTCCGGGCCGGCGAGTTGAAAGTGCAGGACGTGCGCGAGAGCGCCATCTACGGAAAGCTCCAACTCGCGAGCGTGCAGGATTTCCTCAACCACGAGGGCTCGGTGCGGGACGTGCGGCTCGTCGCGCGCGAGGACACGATCCTGGCCTCCGGGACGGTCCTGTACAACGGTGTTCCCACGCGGGTGCGGATGCAGGGCGTGTTCCAGGTCTACGGAGCGCCCGAGGTGTTCTTCCACCTCCAGGCGCTGCTCGTGAACTCGATCCCCGTCCCGTACGTCCTGGTCGACAAGCTCGAGCGGCAGATGAACCCGGTCGTGGACTTTCGTACGTGGCCGGTCCCGTTCCCGATCCGGACGTTCCACCAGGACAACGGCACCTTCGTGTTGAGCAGTCAGACCGACTACTCGCAGCCCTGCGACGTGTGCGGGGGCGCTCCGGTGAAGCTGAAGCCGTGAGCCGGCCGGACCATCCGCTCGGCGCACGTCTGGCGCAGGGGCCGCTGCTCTGCGATGGGGCGATGGGGACCCTGCTGTACGCGCGGGGAGTCCCCTTTGACCACTGTTTCGACGCGCTGAACGCGACCCAGCGCGAGCTGGTCCTCAACGTGCACCTCGACTACCTGCGCGCCGGCGCGGAGATGATCGAGACCAACACGTTTGGCGCCAACGCGATGCGGCTCGCCGCTCACGGGCTCGCCGACCGGGTCCGCGACCTCAACTGGCAGGGCGCCAAGATCGCGAAGGAAGCCCGTGACGTCTTCGGGCGACCGGTGCTGATCGCTGGTTCGGTGGGGCCGCTCGGCCGGCCGGTCGCCCCGTTCGGGAGGATCACCCCATCGGAGGCGCACGCGGCATTTCGCGCGCAGATCGATGCGCTTGTCGAGGGCGGCGTGGACGTGTTGATCTTGGAGACGTTCGCCGACCTCACCGAGATCCAGGAGGCGGTGCGGGTGGCGCGGGCGGCGTGCGACCTTCCCGTGATCGCGCAGATGACGTTTACCGAGGACGGCCGCACGCGCTACGGGCACAGCCCCGCCGAGGTCGTGGCGGCCCTGGAGGGGTTCGGGGCGGATGTGATCGGCGCGAACTGCAGCGTGGGGCCGGTGCCGATGCTCGAGGTGGTGCAGCAGATGGCCGCGGTGACCCGCACGCCGCTCTCGGCGCAGCCCAACGCCGGGTTCCCAACGCTCGTCGACGGCCGCTATCTTTATGTGTCGTCGCCCGAACACGTCGCCGCATACGCGCGGAAGATGGTCGAAGCAGGCGTGGTCCTAGTTGGCGGGTGCTGCGGCACGACCCCCGAACACATCGCGGCGATCGCACGCGCGATCGCCGATCTGCGCCCCACCGCGGCGCCGCGGCCGGCGACGCTGCCGGCGGCCCCGGCGCCGGAGGCTGCGTTGCGGGCCGTGGACGAACCGAGCGAGCTTGCGCGGAAACTCCGCAAGACGTTCGTGATCAGCGTCGAGGTCGACCCGCCGAAGGGGCTCGACGCGACGAAAGACCTGGAGGGGGCGCGCCTGCTCAAGGAGGCCGGCGCGGACGTGATCGATGTCGGCGACAGCCCGATCGGCCGCGTGCGGATGAGCGCGCTCGCGATGTGCTTCCTCATCCAGCAGCACGTCGGGATCGAGACGATCATCCACTTCACGACCCGCGACCGCAACCTCGTCGGCCTGCAGGCGGACCTGATCGGCGCGCACGCCATGGGGGTGCGCAACATCCTGGCGCTCACCGGGGAGCCCCCGCGCGGAGACTATCCGAACGTGACGGCCGTGTACGATGTGGACAGCCCCGGCCTCGCCCGCATCATCAAGCAGTTCAACGAGGGGCTCGACTTGGCCGGCAAGTCGATCGGGCATCCGGCGCGCTTCCTCATCGGCGCCGCGCTCGACATGCACCCGGCGACCCTCGATCGCGAGCTGCCCCGCCTCGAACGCAAGCTGGAGGCGGGAGTGGACTTCCTGATGACCCAGCCGATCTACGAGCCCGAGGTGCTGGATCGGTTCGAGCGCCGCGTGGGCCGGCTGCCGGTCCCGATCCTGGTCGGCGTGCTTCCGCTTCAGAGCTTCCGGCACGCCGAGTTCCTCCACAACGAGGTGCCGGGCATCACGATCCCGCAGTGGGTGCGGGACCGCATGCAGGCCGCCGGGAACGCCGGCCGCGAGGAGGGTCTCCGTCTCGCCCGCGAGCTGCTGTTCGCGCTGCTCGACCGGATCGACGGGGCGTACCTGATGCCCTCGTTTGGACGGTACGAGGTCGTGGCCACGCTCGTGCGAGAGATGAGGGCGCGAATCGGGACGGGCTCGGACCGCGTCCGGACGTGACGACCATTCGGCCTGACGGGTTGCCGCGCGGCCTGATGTCGCGGTCGCTGAGGGCGTCGTGACGGTCGATCTCAACCGGCCGACCACCGTGCCGATGCGCCTTCCGGGTCACGCCGGCGCGTTCACGGCCTACGTGCGCTGGGCCGGGGTGGCCATTGCCGCGTTCTTTGCCGCCGGGTACTCTACGATCGGGTTTGCCCTGCTCTTCTTCGGCCAGTTGTGGAGCCTCGCCCGCCGGCAGACATGGCTGTGGGGGGCGACCGCGGTGGACCTGCCGCTTGCGGTGTTCGGCGCGGTCCTGCTGGCGTCCGCGGCGATGTCGCCGTATCGATCGCTCGCGCTCGGTGTGACCCTGATGCTGATCATCTCCGGCGCCGTGTACTTCGGCGGACTCACGTGGCTGTTGCGTCGCGACCCCGGGGTGCGCCGCACACTGCTGCGCGTGTGGGCGATGGGGTCCGCCGTCACGGCGCTCGCGGGCCTCGCCTACAGCGCCACCCACCACCTTCGCCTCAACCACGGCCCGATCGTCCCCGACCGCGCGCAGATTTTCCACGGCGTCGGGCCGAACGGGCTGGGCACGACGATGCTGCTCGGAAGCGTGCTCGCGCTCGGTCTCGCGTTTCGGGCGCGCGGCCGCTGGCGGCTGCTCTGGCTCGCCGCGGCCGTCCTCGGCTTTGCCGCGCTGCTTGCGAGCGCATCGCGAGCTTCGCTGGTTGGGTGGGTCGCGGCGGTCATCTATCTGGTGTGGAAGGAGCTGCGGACGCGACCGCGCCTCGCGGTGATGATTCTCGGCGTGGGGCTCGCGGCGCTGGTCCTCATCGTGACGGCGTCCCCCCAACTGATGTCCCGCGTCCGATACACGATGAGCGACGTCACCGGAAACCGGGTGCGCATCTGGGAGACGTCCCTGCAGATGATCGCCGCGCGCCCGCTGCTCGGGACCGGCTTTGGCACGTTCGAGACCGCCTACGACCAGCGCAAGGATCCCTCGATGAGCTCCGAACCGTTCGCCTTCAACATGGGCCTCAATCTCGCCGTGGAGACCGGCCTCCTTGGCCTGCTTGCCGCCTGCTGGGTGGGGCTCGTTGCCGTGCGCGAATGGTTTCGCACCGGGCGACGCGCGCCGCCGGGGGGGGATCCGCTTCGCGCGGTCGTCGGCGCGCTGTGGATCGGCCTCCTGGTGGATCAACTGGCGGACAACACGCTCTTCTCCATCAGTACGAGCGCCGGACTGTGGCTGCTGTTGGCGCTGGTCGTGAGTCCCGCGCCCCCGTCAGTTGGCGCGACTTCGCCCGACGCTGGCGGCCGGGGACCCGTCGGTGCCCCTGCGCCCGGCACCACGGCGGCCCGGACGGGGATCACGGGGCGGTTGGCGTTCGCCGTCTTCACGTTCGGGCCAACGATGTTGTTCTTCTTTCTCCCGCCGCTGTTCTACCGCGTGCCGATGATCGCCTATCTCAACCACGACCGGTCGATCTACGTCGCCGCGCGCGACGTTGTGCAGGCGCTGGCGGTGTGCGCCGCCTGGTTCGGCGTCGCGCTCGCGATCGTGCTGTGGCCCGGACGGGCCCGGGCGGCCGCGCGCGAATGGACGCCGTCCGTCGTGTGGATCGCGTTCGTCGTGTTCTCGCTGGTGGGCGGCGCGATCGCTCTGGTCCACGAAGTGATCGCCCTGCCGGCGGCGATCGAGGATTTTGTGCACCAACTTTCCCTCATGCCCGCGCTCGCCGTGATCCTCGGTGTCTACCTGTTGCGGCAACCGCGATCCCCACAGGCGCCCCGGCGGGTCGTGGCCGTGTGGGTGCTGCTCGCCCTCGATCTCGCCGTCTCGGTGCTGACGCCGTTGGCGCTCGCAAAGGTGGCGCCGGCTGCGTTCACGATCGTGATGCTCCTGTACGGCATGTGTGTGCTCGGCGTTCCGTGGCGCCGGCTGGCGTTCGCCGCAGTCGCGATGACGCTCGTGGTTGCCGCGGCGTTCCCGGCGAAAGAATACCTGCGGGCGCGCTTCTACGGTACGGACGCTTACCAGCGCCTCGGCTTTCTGTCGCACCACCCGCAGCAGCCGGCGACCCAGCCGTCCGGCGCGCCGACCGCCGCCGCGGCCGCGCAAGCGTACGCGCAGAAGATGGCCGTATACGACGTCTACGAGGGCGGCCTGCGGTTTCACCGCGCACCGGGCGCGCTCGGCGATCTCGAATACCTCGCGTGGCGAGGCCTGAACCGGATCAACCGTCTTGCGGATCTTGCCTACGTGGTGCAGGAGACGCCCAGCGCCGTGCCGTTCGCTCGCGGCGCGACGTACGTGCCTCTCATAAGCAAGTTTGTTCCGAGGGTATTTTGGAAAGACAAGCCCGGAGAGGACGCTGGGCAGTTCTACGGCCACCGGTACGAGTTCCTCGACCCGACGGATACCACCCATAGCGACAACCTCCCGATGGTCACCGAGGGATGGGTCAATGGAGGGTGGACCGGCGTGGTCCTCTCTGCCGCGTTCGTGGGCATCATCCTGCGAGGCATCTGGACCTACTGGGTCGGGGAGCACGCGGCGCCCGGCAACCTGCTCATCGGCGCCGTCATCGTCGCGACCGCCGTGGACGGGGAGTCGAACCTGAGCCTGATGGTCGGCGGCGTCATCCACGCGCTCGTTGTGTACTGGGCCATCACGGCGATCGCGGAGCGCTGGGGACGGCGGCGGGATCGACGAGTTGTCGCGAGGACCGAGACCTGATCCAATGGAACGTGCTCGGAAATTGCGCCCCCCACGGGCGGATGATACCATGAGGCCGCGATCGGCCAAACCGCGCGGGGCGTTGCTGGACAGCCGAGGGAGACAGGGGCGACCATGCGACTGAGCGTGATCGGAACGGGATACGTCGGGTTGGTGGCGGCCGTGTGCTTCGCCGATCTCGGCCACGACGTGATTGGGGTGGACCGCGACGCCGAACGGATTCGCGCGCTTCAGGCGGGGCGGTCTCCGATCTTCGAGCCCGGGCTCGAGGAGTTGCTCGCGCGCGGCGCCGAGAGGAAGCGCCTCCGGTTCACGACCGACACCGCGGAGGCCGTGCGCGAGTCCGAGGTGATCTTCATCACCGTCGGGACGCCGTCGCTGGAGAGCGGGGACGCCGACGTCACCGCCGTGGCGGCGGTCGCCGAGACGATCGCGGAGTCGCTACGTGACTACCGGCTGATCGTCGAGAAGAGTACGGTGCCGGTACGAACCGGGGAGCGCATCCGGGACCAGATCCAACTGCTGACCGGCGGGACCGTGCCGTTCGACATCGCCTCCAACCCGGAGTTCACGCGGGAAGGGTCGGCGATCTACGACTTCATGCACCCCGACCGGATTGTGATCGGCGTCCAGAGCGAGCGCGCCGAGCGGCTGCTCCGTGAGGTCTACCGCCCGTTCGACTGCCCGCTCCTCGTCGCGAACTTGGCCACCGCGGAGCTGATCAAGCACGCGAGCAATGCGTTCCTGGCGATGAAGATCTCGTACATCAACGCGGTGGCGAACGTGTGCGAGCGGGTCGGCGCCGACGTCCGCATGGTCGCGGAGGGGATGGGCCACGACGACCGGATCGGCCGCGCCTTCCTGAACGCCGGGGTGGGGTACGGCGGATCGTGCTTTCCCAAGGACGTCGCCGCGTTCGTGCGGATCGCACACGAGGCGGGCTACGAGTTCCGCCTGCTGGAAGAGGTCGCCAGGGTGAACGAGACGCAGCGAGACCTTCTGGTCCGCCACCTCAAGGACGCGCTGTGGGTGCTCGCGAATCGCATCGTGACGGTGTTTGGCTTGGCTTACAAGCCCAACACCGACGATATGCGGGACGCCCCGTCCGTGCCGGTGATCGAACGCTTGGTGCGGGAGGGCGCGCAGGTCCGGGCATGCGATCCGGTCGCCGAGGCCAACGCGCGCCGCCTCCTGCCGGACATCGCCTACTATGCCGATCCGTATGAGGCCGCCCGGGGAAGCGACGCCGTCGTGCTCATGACGGAGTGGGACGAGTTCCGGAAGGTCGACCTCGCACGTCTGCGCGAGATCGTGCGGCGTCCGGTGCTGATCGACGGCCGAAACCTCTTCGATCCCGAACAGGCGCGGGCACTCGGGTTTCACTACGTTGGGATGGGCCGATGAGGGTCGTCCTCACCGGCGGCGCGGGCTTCGTCGGGTCGCACCTGTGCGACCGGCTGCTGGCGGACGGCGCGCACGTGCTCTGCGTGGACAATCTCCTTACCGGACGGGCGGAGAATCTTGCCCACATCGCCGACCCCCGATTCGAGTTCCGGCAGCACGACATCACGACGCCGATCGAGGTGCCGGGGCCGGTCGATTGCGTCCTTCACTTCGCCAGCGCGGCGAGCCCCGTGGACTACTTGACCCACCCGATCAAGACGCTCAAGGCCGGCGCGCTCGGGACCTGGATCACGTTGGGGCTGGCGCGCGCCAAGGGCGCCCGGTTTCTCCTGGCATCCACCTCGGAGGTGTACGGCGACCCCGAGGTGTCTCCGCAGCCCGAGACCTACTGGGGGAACGTCAACCCGGTCGGACCGCGCGGGTGCTACGATGAGTCGAAGCGGTTCGCGGAGGCGATGGCGATGGCGTACCATCGTTATCACGGCGTCAATACCGCGATCGCGAGGATTTTTAATTCCTACGGCCCTCGGATTCGCCCGGACGACGGACGGGTGGTCCCCACACTGCTCACGCAAGCGATGCGCGGCGAGCCGCTGACCGTCTACGGGGACGGCAGCCAGACGCGGAGTTTCTGTTACATCACCGATTTGATTGACGGCATCGTGCGCCTGCTTCGCTCCGACCTGCACGACCCCGTCAACCTCGGGAATCCCGAGGAGATCACCGTGCTCGAGTTTGCGCGAAAGGTGATCGCGATGACCCGTAGCCGAAGCGAGATCGTGTACCGGCCGCTCCCCCAGGACGATCCGATGCAGCGCCGTCCCGACATCACACGGGCGAAGACGCTGCTCGGATGGGAGCCCAGGATCTCACTGCGGGAGGGGCTCGAGCGTACGCTGGAATGGTTTGCCGCACGTACGGGAGGCCGGTCGTAACATGTGCGGCATCTGCGGGATCTACCAGGAGCGCGGAGGCCACCCCGATCCTCTGAGGTCGGCCGCCACGCGCATGGCCGCGTCGCTCGCGCACCGGGGCCCGGACGACGAGGGTGTCTGGGCGGATCCGGCGGGGCGGGTGGCGCTGGGAAACCGCCGCCTCGCGATCATCGACCTGTCGCCGGCCGGTCACCAGCCGATGCTGGCCGCGGACGGCGACGTGGCCGTGACCTACAACGGAGAGATCTACAACTTCCAGGAACTGCGCCAGGAATTGGAGCGGGAAGGGCGCCGGTTCGTCGGGCACTCGGACACGGAGGTCATGCTTGCCCTGTACCTCCGCGACGGGATCGACATGGTGCGCCGGTTGCGGGGGATGTTTGCGATCGCGCTGTGGGACGGGCGCACGCGGCGGCTGACCCTCGCGCGCGACCGTTTGGGGATCAAGCCGCTCTACTACACGCGCCGCGAGGGGCAATGGCTGTTCGCCTCGGAGATCCGGGCGATTCGCGCCGTCCTGCCCGGACCCCTCCCGGTCGATCCCGTGGCGGTGGCGGCGTTTCTCCGCCTCGGGTCCGTGCCGGGCCCGCTTACGGCGTTCGAAGGCGTGCACGAACTGCCGCCCGCGACCACGCTGGTGCTGGCCGAGGGCGAGGCCGAACGCGTCCCGCGGCCGTACTGGCAGGTCCCGGCCCCCGACCCGGGCTTGCCAGACGCGGCGGCATGCGCCGGGGAGCTCCGGGAACACCTCCTCGACGCCGTCACGCGGCACCTCGTCAGTGATCGTCCCGTGGGCGTGTTCCTGAGTGGCGGGCTCGATTCGGGCGCAATCGTCGCGGCGATGCGCGAGGCCGGGCACGCACGGGTTCGCACGTTCTCGATCACATTTCCCGAAGCCGAGTTCGACGAGGGGGCGGACGCCGCGCGCGTCGCCGTCCGGTACGAGACCGAGCACACCGCTCGAATGGTGTCCGGCCAGGATCTCGCGGACGACCTGGACCGCATCATCGGCGCGATGGACCAGCCGAGCGTGGACGGCGTCAATACCTACTACGTCTCCGAGGTGACCCGTCGCTCCGGTACGGTCGTGGCGCTTTCGGGACTCGGAGGCGACGAGCTGTTCGGCGGGTACTCGTCGTTCCGGCAGCTGCCCAGGCTGCTCGCCTGGCAACGCGCCGCGGGGCGCATTCCCTTTGTGAGGCCGCTTGTGGCGTCCGCGCTCGGCGCGGTTCGGTCCCCGCGCTCCGCGAAGCTGCGGGAGGGTCTCGGCATGCCGCCGACGGTCCGGTCCACGTATCTCGTGATCCGGGGCCTGCTCAGCCAGGATGAGACGAGCGACTTGCTGCGCCCGGGGGCCGTGCGCGAGGCGTGCGGGCACCTCGACGCCGCCGCGGCGCTCGGGGCGTTTGCGGCGGACGTGCCGGACGATCCCGTGGCGGCGACGAGCGTGCTCGAGTTGCGCGGCTACATGCACAATCAGCTGCTCCGGGACACCGACGTGATGAGCATGGCGCACAGCCTCGAGGTCCGCGTGCCGTTTCTGGACCACCCCCTCGTCGAATTTGCGGCACGGCTCCCCGGTCGCCTTCGCGTGAACGGGCATCCACCGAAGTGGCTGCTCCTGCGCGCCCTGGGCGACTGGCTGCCGCCCGAGGTCGGCCGGTCGAAGCGCGGATTTACGTTTCCGATCGGGGAGTGGCTGCGGGGGCCGCTGCGCAGGCAGGTCGACGAGACGCTCGGCGGCGGTGCGGGCCTGTTCCGGCCCGACGCTGTCGGACGCTTGCGCGCGCGCTTCGAGGCCGGCCACAGCCACTGGTCCCGTCTCTGGGCGCTCGTAGTGCTCGCGCGGTGGCTGCGCGGCGTCGACTCCCGCGAGTTGGCTGCGTGAGGCGCCGGGCCTTGCGCGTTCGAGCGCGGTGACGGCCACTCCCGCGGTCTGCGGTCGGACGAGGTCCGGCGCTCGACGTCGCTCGGGGCATCGATGAAGATCCTGATTCTCGCCACGAGATACCTGGGTCTCGGCGGAGCGGAAGCGTACACGCGGATGTTCGCGGAAGCCGCCGCGGCGTCCGGCGCCCAGGTCGAGGTCTTGTCCTTTCTCGGTGGAGACGTCCCCGACCGCGGTTCGGCGGTGCGGTACCTGGGACATGCGGCGAGCCGTTCCACTGCGCCGGCACAGGCGCGGTTCGTGGCGGATGTCCTCCGACGCGGCCGCGGGTACGACCTCTTCGTGTGCAGCCACGTCGCCGTCGCCCCCATCGGCTTGATCCTGCACCGGTTGTTCGGGACGCCGTATGTCGTGTTCGCACACGGTATCGAGGTGTGGGGGTCGCTCGGACCGCGCCGGCGGGTGGCGCTGCGGCGCGCGGCGCGGGTGGTCGCGGTGAGCCGATTCACGGCTCGCGCGCTCGTCCGCGAGCACGGCGTCGCCGAAGACCGGGTGGTGGTGATCTACCCGGCGGTCGATCCCGCGATGCTGCGGCGGGCGTTGGAGGAGCCCGACGCGCCGCCGAGCCACACCGGGGTCACGCTGCTCACGGTCGCGCGGCTCTCGGCGCAGGAGCGGTACAAGGGGTGCGATGCGGTGATCGCGGCGCTTCCGGACGTCATCGCCGCCGCCGGGCCGGTGCGTTATGCGATCGTCGGCGACGGCGACGACCGGCCTCGTCTCGAGGTAGTCGCACGCGACCGCGGCGTGGCGGACGCCGTACGCTTCGCGGGCCGCGTGCCGGCGGACGGTCTTGCGGCATGGTACCGTGATTGCGATGTGTTCGTGATGCCGTCGGTCGCGGAGTTGCGTCCGGGCGGCTGGGCCGGCGAGGGGTTCGGGATCGTGTATCTCGAGGCGGCCGCGTTTCGGAGGCCCGTGATCGCGGGCGCGGGCGGTGGTGCGCCGGAGGCCGTGCAGGACGGCACGACCGGCGTCGTCGTGGACGGCCGCGATGTGCGTGCCGTGGCAGCGGCGATTGCCGGCTTGGCACGCGACGCCGCGCTCCGCACAAGCATGGGCGACGCCGGCCGTCGCTGGGTCCTGGAGCGGTTTACGTTCGATCGGCTTCAGGAAGAGGTGGGTGCTGCGGTGCGCCTAGCCTCGGCCACACGCGCTCGCTGACTTCGCCGCCTCGTCGTTATTCCTTCGCACGCCAACTACACCGCTCTCGATTCGTCCATAAATGCCTCGCTCAAGTCGTCAACTATCCCGCATTCTGTAAAATGTCGTCAAATTGTCAATCAAATGTTCGATAGATCAAGTGAGGAAGTCTGACGCTTAATGTGAATCGAAAGGAGGAAGAAGCGCATTTGTGACGGAACTTGCCGTCGCGAAGTTCGTGACGGGACGCAGTATCTGCTTGGGGGAATCCTCGCGTGGCTATTTGGATCGGTGTGGTTCTTCTGGCCGCTTCTGGCCTGCTATCCGTGATGCTCGTAGGCCACCTCTTTACTCCTTCCACCATATTCCTCGCGATATGGACGGGTATGTTTGGTTTCGTGCTGATCGACGAGACAGTGTATCGGTTCTTCTCGTCTCAGGTGAGCGGTTATGCATATCTCCTCCACGGTCTGAGCTTTCTCGCGTTCATTGTGGGTTCGGTGACGATTCTCTTAGCACACGCGATGGCACGGCGCCGTCAACACACGTCGCGTCGAGACGACGTGGGTCCAAGCAGTCTCCTTGCGCTCGCGACGTGGCAGGTCCTCGCTCTTCTTGGGCTTGTGGGATTCAAATTGGTGCTCGTCCATGCTCGGTATGGCAATGTTCTCGCTAGTCTCGGGGCGATTCGGGCCGACTTTATCGCCGGCCGCGTTGCGTTTCCCGCGTGGTCCGATCTGACGACCGTGTTCGCAAACTTGGCGATTCTCAATCTTGCTGTTCTCATGGCCTACAAGAGGACGCCCCTCGCGACGGCGCTGGCCGCAACCACGATTGTTGCGGCGTTCCTCGATGATCTATCGACCGCCGACAAGGGCGGACTCCGCCTGATCATCCTCCTGGTTCTCGGGACATACTACGCGGCAAGCATTGGGCGTCAGGCGAGATGGAACGGAAAGGTCATCATCACGTGGTCCGTTGTGGTCCTTGCCACGGTGGCTCTGTTCTCGTTCATCACATCGTGGCGAAGCGGCAGCAGGTCGATTGCGGACGTTACCTACCAACACTTCTACGGCGATATCGTCGGCAATCTCGTTTCGTCGAGCTGGTTTGTGGAACGCCCCTTGCCGAGCACCGTGCCGGGCGAAAACAGTTTTCATGGACTCTACACGCTGGTGGGAGGCATCACGGACCACCTGTTTGGACAGTCGGTCTACGCGAGCGGCTACTCAAGCACCGACCCCGCATACTACGCGAACATCGTTGAACGTGGCGTGTACAACACGACGGACTATGTAGCTTATCTGTACTCCGATTTCGGAATCGTGGGTCTGATCCTTGCGAGCTACGTGTGGGGGGTCGTCGCGACGAGGGCGTTCGTGCGTGCGATCCAACGGAAGCGCATCGTCGACATCCAAGCGCTGGCCCTGATCACCGTGGGCATCGTGGTCTCCGTCAGGGGATTCTACTATGGCGCCGCGGGATTTTGGCTGACGCTGCTGTGCGTGTACGCTCGGGGGTGGTTCTCGACGATGTTGCGGGACCATAGGCGAGCTGGTACGACGGTCCGCTCGGGCTGATTGATTGCGGGAGGGAGCCGATGGATATTGAAGGGTTCGTCGACGTTCTCGTCAAGCGATGGCCTGTCGGCGTGGCGGTTGCTCTTGCGTCGGTCGTGATCGGTGCCCTGATCGGTGTCACGCTGCCGCCGATCTACGAAGCCCAGGCGCTCATCCTCGTGAGCAGGCCTCCGGTGCAGGTGGGGACGCCTCCCGATCCGACGGGCCCGGGTCTCAAGATCGGCGAGGTCCTCAGCCAGGATCTGCCCGCCGCGGCCGTCGTCGAATTTGCCAATTCCGACGGCGTGATACGCACGCTCACCGAGGACCTTCAGCCCCCCAGGGAGATCCGCGAGCGACTTGTTGCCCGTCTCGTTCCTGGCACAAACTTGGTCGAACTGGTGGTCCGGGGGAGAGATCCGAAGCAGACCGCCGTGCTAGGAAACGCCTGGGCCCGCGTCGTCGACGCGGCGGGCGATGCGATCCTTCAAGCCGACGCGAATGCCACCCATGACTTCTTCGCGACGCAGGTGCAGGATGCGGCGGCGAATCTGGCGGGAGCGCAGAAGGCGCTCCGTGACTTTGACGTGACGACTCCGCTCGGCTTGCTCCAGGCTCGGGTCAACGTGATTACGGGTCAAATCTCGAACTATGAGTCCCGCCTGACGGATCTCGGGGTGTCGTTGCGGAGTCAAACGGCGACCCTCGCGGGGATCAACGGGCAGTTGCTGGGTCAGCCCAAGACCCTCACCCTGACGAAGCCTGTGATCACCGACCCGTTCTTGATGCAGGCGGCCAGCGAGGTGACTCGACACGGAGTGCTCGAATCCAGCACGCTTGCCCTCAAGAGCCAGGAACTCAATCCGGTGTATCTTCAGCTGGATCAGGCGCGAGCAGACGCGGAGATTCGGATCTTGGCTTCCCAGGAGGAAGGCGCCGCGATCCGGCAGACCATCAGCCAGTTACGGGACGAGATTGGTGGTTTGCGCGCGCGATTGGCCGACGGACAGCTTCGGCGCGCGGCCCTGGCCGGCGCGGCCAACACGGCGAGTCAAACGTACAGCGTTCTCGTGGAGCGCCGGAATGAGACTCACGTCGCCTCCGTTGTGCGAGGGAAGTCCGTCCGCGCCATTGTCGATGCGGTGGCGCCAAGGGCGCCGGTGGCGCCAAAGAAGCACGTGATCCTCGTTCTGTCGTCGTTATTCGGATGCATGCTGGGTGTGCTCTCGATGTTGGTGGTGGAGTATTCCGTCACGCCTCGGCCTCGGGTAACAACAGTTCCCGGCGCGCTGAAGGCTGAGCCCCGCTTGGAAACGTAGTACGGCGCCGGCAACGGAGGAATCAAACGGCATGTCAGGGTACTGATTCGCGGCGGTGCCCTTACTGCAGAGGAGGTGCGCCTATGGACAACGCGCGGCTGCGGGTCGCCGTGATCGGTCTATGGCACCTGGGTTGCGTGGCTGCGGCGTGCCTCGCGAAGCTCGGGCATGCGGTCGTTGGAGTCGAGACAAGCCCCCGTCGTCTCGAGGAACTGCGTGCAGGACGCGCGCCGCTGCGCGAGCCCGGCCTGGATGAATTGCTGACCGCGGGTCTCGCTGCTGGCACTCTGCGGTTCTCGGGAGATCTGGAGGAAGCGGTTCGAGAAGCTGACGTCGGGTACATTGCGTACGACACGCCTGTCAACTCTGAGGACGAGGCCGATCCTTCGATCGTCCGAGAAGCAGCGCAGCGGGTCGGCAACGGGCTGCCGTCCGGCGCGCTGTTGTTGGTGCAGAGCCAGGTCCCGGTCGGCAGCTGCGAGTTGATCCGCGCCGCACTTGAGGCCGCACGGCCGGGGCAGGTTCTCGTCGCCTGCGTGCCGGAGAATATCCGGCTCGGGCAGGCGATCGAGCGCTACCTGACGCCCGACATGCTCGTCGTGGGCGCCCGCGACGGCGCCGCCTACGAGACCGTGGATCGGGTGTTCGCCCGCGTCGACGCACCACGCGTCCGGACAGACTTCGCGACTGCGGAGACGATCAAACACGCAATCAACGCGTTTCTGGCAACGTCCATCAGCTACGTGAACGAGATGGCCAATCTCGCCCAACTTGAGGGCGTTGATCTCGATGCGCTCCTGGCGGCGCTCAGGCTCGAGCGCCGGGTCGGTCCGCACGTGCCGTTGACGCCGGGGATGGGCTTTGCCGGCGGGACGCTGGCGCGCGACATCAAGGCGCTTCAGGCGTTGGGCGGCCGGCATGGGTACGTCCCTCATTTGTTCGACGCCGTGCTGCGCGTCAACGACGATCAGAAGACACTTCCGGTTCGGTGGCTACAGCAGGCGTATGGGGCGCTTGAGGGACGCCGCGTCGGTGTGCTGGGTCTCACGTACAAAGTCGGCACGAGCACGCTGCGGCGTTCCGGCGCCGTGGAAGTGATTCGCCGCTTGGTTGCCTCCGGCGCAGCGGTGGCCGCCGCCGACCCGCAGGCGGATCCGACGGAGATCGCCGACCTGCCGCCGTTTGAGTTCAGCCGGGATCCGTACCTGGCGGCGGCCGGTGCGGACGCGTTGGTGGTGGTCACGCCATGGCCGCAGTTCGAGGCGCTGGACTACGCGAGAATCCTCTCCGAGATGCGCCACCCGTTCGTGCTCGACATGGCGCGCATGTTGGATCGGCGACGCCTCGAAGCGCTCGGGTTCGCCTACATTGGGGTAGGAACGGGTCCGGTTCCACGAACGGCCGCACCGTAACCGTCGGCGCAGACACCCCGCGGGCTTCCAATCCCAATGGACCTATGCTTTAATACGGATGTGGCGCGATCGTTCTCGGATGTTCCAATCACGAGTGTGGCCGAGTACTGGAACGCGCGACCGTGCAATATCCGGCATTCGCCGCGCGATGTAGGAACGCGCGAGTACTTCGATGAGGTTGAGGCCCGGAAGTACCTCGTCGAGCCTCACATCCCCCGATTTGCGGAGTTCCCGCGCTGGCAAGGGAAGCGCGTCCTGGAGATCGGCTGCGGGATCGGCACCGACACGATCAACTTCGCGCGCCACGGCGCGCGCGTGACTGCGGTGGATCTGTCTGAGCGATCGGTGGAGATCGCCCGGCAGCGCGCGCACGTGTACGGCCTCGAGCGGCAGATCACGTTTCACGTCGCGAACGCGGAAACGTTGACCGGAGTGGTGCCCATTGAACCGTACGACTTGGTCTACTCGTTCGGCGTGCTCCACCACACGCCCCATCCGCCTCGTGCGATCGAGCAGATTCGCCGGTACATGCGGCCGGGGAGCACGCTGAAGATCATGGTATACCATCGGCGGTCTTCGAAGGTGATGGGAATTCTCGTGCGCCATGGAAAGGGCCGCGTGTGGGACCTGCCGCGCGTCGTGGCTAGATACTCGGAGGCCCAGACGGGGTGCCCGGTGACGTACACGTATCTTCCCCGGGAGATGCCGTCGTTGCTGCGCGGACTTCGCATCCGGGAGATGTGGGTCGACCACATCTTCCCATATCGGTTTCCCGACTACACCGAATACCGGTACACGCGCGTGTGGTACTATCGCGTCCTGCCGGCGCCGATGTTCCGGTGGTTGGAGCGCCACTTCGGCTGGCATCTGTGCGTGACGGCGGAGGCATGAGCGCTTCAGGGCCGACGGCGGCCCCGGCGCGGCGCGGCCCCGAGACGTATGCTGTGCAGGGGTCGCGCCGGTCGCTCGACGTTGCGGCGCTGGATAGATGGGCGCTGATGGCGGTGTGCGTCGTCGGGGCCATGATTCCGTGGTACACGCTCCGGCTGTTTCCGCTGCTCACGATCGGCAACGCCACGATCAACCTCGTGGACGCGCTCGTCGGGGTTGCGGTCCTTCTCGCGCTGCCGCGGATCGTCGGCGCCATCCGGCGGCGGACGCCGGCGGCTCTCTGGATCACGGCCTTTCTTGTGTTCATGACAGTGCCGTTCCTCATGGGCATGCGCGATCCCGACGCCGCGTTCTACGCGCTGCGCGAGGCGCGCGGCCTGGCATTCTACGCGCTCGCGCTCGCGTTCGTCGCGGGAGGCTATCACGCGGAAGACTACCGCGCCTTTGCCGCGGCGTTTGTGATCGGTGCGGCGGTCTCCGCGGCCGCGGTGTTTGCGCACGTCGAGGGGTATCTGCCGATCCCCGGCTATCCCGACGAGCTGCTGAAGCTTCAGGGCTGGACGGGAGGTGTGCTCCTCGTGAAATACCTGGAGTGGATCACCCCCGCCGTCGCGTTCCTGCTTGGGCTCGTCGGTGTGCTGACGGCACGGGGCCGGGGTGCCGCGGCGGGCTGGACCCTTGCGTCGTTCATCTTGGCATGGTACATTCTGGCGACCGCGGAGCGGTTCATCCAGGGGGTGGCGGCGTTCGCCGCGGTCATGGTCGTCGCGGTCTCCGGATTGCGGGCGATCCGGCTCCGACCGCTGGCCGTGGTTGGCGCCGTGTGCCTGATCGCGGCCGCGTTGGCCCTCGGGTCGGTTACCGGAGGTCGGTGGATCAGCCGGTGGGCTAGTTTTGGGGCGATGCGGTGGGGACTTATCGCGAGCGACGGATCGCTTGCATTTCGTGTCCACGAAGTCGCGGCATCGATCCCGCTGGTGAAGAGAAATCCGGTGTTCGGGACCGGGCTCGGCACCCGCCTTCCCACCGGGGGGCCGACCCCGAGCGAAGCACAATCGGCCTGGCATTACGTGTCGGCCGGTTATGGGTATCTACTGATCAGGTCTGGCGTCACGGGCCTGCTCCTGTTCCTGGCGATGAACGCGTGGGCGCTGCGGGTGGCGTGGCGGCGCGCGCATGCGCGGCCAGGCGGCGCGGGTTGGCCGGCGGCGACCATCGGTGCCATGGGGCTCGTGACGTTGCTGGTTGCGAACCTCCTTCATCCGGTCGTGGATATTCCGGAAGGGGTGATCGCGTTCAGCTTGTTCTTCGGAATGATCGCGTCTGTGGATGACGGTCGCGTCGCGGGCGCGACCGGGAGGCTGCCGGCGGCGCCAGCCAGATCGATGCGCTGAGCCGGCGCGCCCGGTCGGAACAAGAGGGGGGACGTGCGGTGACCCGCATCTCCGTGATTGGACTCGGCAAGCTCGGGTTGTGTACCGCCGCGTGTTTTGCGTCTCGCGGGTTCGACGTCGTCGGGGTCGACGTGGAAGCGCGCACGGTCCAATTAGTGAATGACGGGATCCCTCCCATGTACGAGCCCCGGCTGTCGGAGGTCATGGCCGCGGCCGGCGGTCGTCTCCGGGCGACCGGGGACTATCGGACCGCCCTTGAGCGCTCCGATGTGACGTTTCTCGTCGTGCCGACCCCGAGTGCGCCGAACGGGGAGTTCTCCGACCACCATCTACGGGACGCGCTCATGCATCTGTCGCGCGCGCTTCGGGACTCGCGGAAGCGTTCTCACTTGTTTGCCGTCACCTCCACAGTGTCTCCGGGGACCATCGACGGAAGTCTGACTCCGCTGATCGAAACTACGTCCGGGCGAGCGATCCACGACGGGTTCGATGTCTGCTACAATCCAGAGTTCATCGCGCTCGGCAGTGTGATCACCGATTTTCTCAATCCGGATCTGGTATTGATCGGAGAGAACCGCGACGGTGCGGGCACGCAGTTGGAGGAGATCTACCGGAAAGTCTGCGAGAATACCCCGCAGATTGCACGGATGTCGATCATCAGCGCCGAGATCACGAAGCTCTCGCTGAACTCGTTTGTGACTACCAAGATCAGCTTTGCGAACACGCTCGCAGCGATCTGCGAGGCGATGCCCGGGGCGGATATCGACGCGATCACGCGGGCCCTGGGGGCGGACCGGCGCGTGTCGCCGTACAGCCTCAGGGGTGGGCTGCCGTTCGGCGGACCGTGCTTCCCGAGGGACAACCGCGCGTTCGCGACCTTTGCGGAGCAGCACGGCGTTGACGCGAGACTCGCGAAGGCCACCGACGAGATCAACCGCGCGCGCACGCACGACATCGTCGAGCTCGTGCAACGGCATCTTCCCCGCAAGAACCGGCGCGTCGGCATCCTCGGGTTGTCGTACAAGGCAGGGACCCCGATCGTCGAGGAGTCGCCCGCCCTAGCGTTGATCGACGAACTCCTCGGCGCGGGTGACCTTGAGATTACCGTCTATGACCCGCTCGCGCTCGAGCCGGCCCGCGCCGTTCTGGGCGATCGCGTCTCGTATGCCCCGTCCTCGCGGGCGTGTGTGGGAGACGTGTCGGTGTGCATCATCATGACCGCCGCGCAGGAGTTCCATGCCGTGGAGGAAACATATGTGGGCGAGCAGTTGACGGCTGTCATCGACTGCTGGCGGATTCTCGATGCTGAAAAGCTCGGGCCGCGCGTATGCTACGTGGCACTGGGACGGCCGGTTGAGTGACGAACGCGAGTCCAGCGAGGTAGACGGCACCCGCCGGAGAGGATTTCTGAGAAACTAGCATGCAGCATCTTGCCACCAAAGCGGGTGTCCGGTCCGGGGTTCGGTTGCGCCTCCGATTTTCGGAGCGCCGCTTGCTCCTTACCGTGCTGGATCTTATCGCGTTGTTCGCTGCGCTCACGCTCGCACAAGGCGCTCGGCTGCATTTCCGTTCGGACTGGACATTAGTCCTCCGACAGCCGACGTGGTTTGTCGTGCTCGCGCTGATCTGGCTGGTGATGGCACCGACGTTCGACGCCTACGAACCCAGGGTCGCTGCGCGCCTGGGGGCCAGCGTCGCTGCTGCGATCAAGGCGGGTCTGCTCACCGCGTTGCTGTACCTGGTCGTTCCGTACGTCACGCCGCCACTTCCTGCGTCACGAGTGGAGCTCGTCGCGTTTCCACTGCTGGTCGTCGGCGCGCTCGCGTTCGAGCGGACGGTCCACACGTTCCTGTTCCCGAGACCGGCGTTCCGGCAGCCCGCCTTGATCCTGGGCACCGGTCGCGCCGGCCACCTAATCGCGCAGGCACTGGCGGAGGATGGTGACGAGAGTTATCGTGTGGTCGGGTTTGTGGACAGCGATTCGCACTCTCCCGACGCCGGCCGTGGCGCCGAGCGCGACACCTCGGCGCTGGGTGCCCGGCGGGAGGACAACGGCTCGGTGCCCGTCCTCGGTGCGAGGGACGACCTCAAGCAGCTCGTCGAGCGACATGAGATCTCGGCATTGGTCCTCGCGACGACTTATCGCGTGGACTCGGTCTTGCTGCAGACACTGCTTGAATCGGTCGAGCGCGGGGTGGAAGTCATCCCAATGGCGGTGCTGTATGAGCGTCTGACCGGCCGTGTGCCCGTGGAGCACGTGCGCGAGGACTGGTACGTGGCGCTACCGGTTGAGCAATTGACGCACAGCACGGTTCGTCTTGTCGCCAAGCGGGTGATGGACATTGTGTTGGCGTCGTTGGGGCTCTTGTGCCTCGGGTCTATCCTGCCGCTCGTGGCCCTGGCGATTCGGCTTGACTCACCGGGGCCAATTTTCTACGTGCAGGAGCGCGTGGGTGTCGGCGGACGCGTGTTCCGTGCCTACAAATTCCGATCGATGGTCGTGGACGCCGAGCGCCACGGCGCCGTATGGGCGCAGGAGGCCGATCCGCGAGTGACTCGCGTTGGGCGGTTTCTTAGAGCCACTCATATCGACGAGTTTCCGCAGTTCCTCAACGTGTTGAAGGGAGACATGAGCGCGGTCGGGCCGCGGCCCGAGCGTCCGGAATTCGTCGAGAAGTTCGCAGCCGAGCTTCCGCTGTATCGGCTCCGGCATGTCGTGAAACCTGGCATGGGGGGGTGGGGACTCATCCGGCAGGGCTACGCTGCCACGACGGAGGACGTGCTCGTCCGTCTGCAGTATGACCTGTATTACATCAAGCATCAATCTCTGTGGCTTGATATGGTCATTCTGCTGAAGACCATCGCGCACGCGCTCACCATGCGGGGCCGTTGGTGATAGTCAATCGCGGTTGATAGCTACTAGATCGAAATGAGCGTCTTGATCGCCGACGGATTGTGCGAGAGTGATCCTGGTTATTCGAACCGGTTCTCCAGGGGAGGAACGGGTGTCCAATGGTGAGCACAGGTCGTCGTGTCGTCGTGACGGGAGCCGGTGGATTCATCGGACATCATCTCGTCAAGTACCTCAAACACCGGGGCTACTGGGTGCGGGGCGTCGACGTGAAATACCCGGAGTACGACCGAACGCCCGCGGACGAGTTTGAGCTTCTCGACCTGCGTCGTTGGGCCGACTGTCTACAGGCCGCACGGGGCGTTGACGAATGCTACAATCTCGCCGCCAACATGGGAGGGATCGGGTTCATCACGAGCTTCAAGGCGGCGGTGATGCACGACAACGTGTTGATCAACGTACAGATGCTCGAAGCTGCGCGCGTGAACGATGTCGGCAAGTTCCTGTTCACGTCGTCAGCGTGCGTCTACCCAGGGTACCGGCAACAGACACCCGACGTCATGCCGCTGCGTGAGGAAGATGCATATCCCGCGGACCCCGAAGACGGGTACGGGTGGGAGAAACTGTTCAGCGAGCGCCAGTGCGCCCACTATGCAGAAGAGTTCGGGATGCGGACGTACGTCGTCCGGTTCCACAACATCTACGGGCCGTTGGGCACGTACGATGGGGGTCGCGAGAAATCGCCCGCCGCGATTTGTCGAAAGGTCGCGCTTGCGGGACCGGACGACTCCATTGAAGTGTGGGGAGACGGTCGGCAGACGCGTTCCTACTGTTACGTGGACGATTGCGTCGAGGGCGTGTTCCGGTTGATGCAATCGGACTATCATGCGCCGCTCAATCTTGGTTCGGACCGAGTGGTCACGATCAGTGATTTGGTCGACATCGTGGCGCGCATCGCCGGCAAGCGGATACACAAGCGCTACGATCTGACCAAGCCGCAGGGCGTCCGCGGGCGTAACAGCGACAACACGCGACTGCGAGAAGTGCTGCGATGGGAACCTGGCACCTCGCTGGAAGACGGGCTCGCGTCGACCTACAGATGGATCAGCGAAGAGCTGCGGAACAAGGGACAGCTCAAGGCGCAGATCACACGTTAGGCAGATCCGGCCGCTCCCGGTGCCGACCGCTCGGGTGGGGCGCGAGCGCGTTGCGGGATGGTGGTGCCGCTCAAGACGGAGCAGATCCCGGATGAAACTTCTCGTCGTCCAGCCAACCGGAGACAAGCGCGGCCACTACGGTCTCTACACGACGAAACTGTGCCACGCGGCAGGTGAGCTGGGTCATGACGTGACGCTATGCACGAACCGTCTTGACGTTTCCCAATACCTGCTTGTGCCCCCTCGGTTTCGCCTCGTGGAGATCGCCGATCGCCGCCTGGCATTCGATCGGTTCGATGCGGCGGTCAGTCGCGCGCCTCTCTACTACTACTGGGGGTACTTCCGCAACAGCATCGCGGTCACTGGCGCTGCGATCCGGTTGTGCCAACGCGAGACGTTCGACGCCGTCGCCATCATGGATGCGGAATTCATGACGTCCTCGTGGCTGCTGCGGCGCAGCCGGCGCGAGATCCCCCCGGTGATCATGTTCCTTTGGGCGTCGAATTTTTCTTTCTCCGCGTATCACGGTTCGATGCTGAAAAAGGCATATAAGGTTGTGCAGCGTGAGGTGTTTCGGCGGGCGCTGGGCAACGGGATTCAAGCCCTCGCCGTGCTCGGTGAGTGGCATCGCGACGCATTGCGTGAGCAGCTCAGGCCTTCAACGGGGTTTCCGATTGCCGTTATCCCGGATGGGGCGGACCCCGCCCCCGATATGCCGGACCGCGGGGCCGCGCGGAAACAACTTGGATTGCCCGAGGACGGTCCGCTGTTTCTCTTCTTCGGAATTCTCCGCCGGGACAAGGGTGTCGAATACTTGCTCGACGCCGTAGCCCGGCTTCGGGTGCAACCGTTTCATCTGGTGATCGCAGGATGGCCGATGGAATACACTGCGGAGGCGATGGTCGAGACGGTTCGGCGGCTTAATATCGCCGACCGAGTGATCCTCCGGCTTGCGTACACGCCCGACGGGGAGGTGCCGGCGTATTTTGCCGCGTGCGACGCCTTGATTCTGCCGTACACCAGGGCGTACACGGGCGGAAGCGGCCCGTTGATGAAGGGTGCGTGCACGTACGGGCGGCCGGTGATCGCGACGCGCGTCTCTGAGATGGGACGGCTCGTGGAACGGTACGAGTTGGGGCTCGCGGCGGCGCCCGAGGACGCCGAGTCGCTGCACGAGCAGATGGCCAGATTCCTCACCCTCTCCCAGATCGCCCGGGACGCGATGGCCGCGAACGCGTCTGCGCTCGGGAAGAACAATTCGTGGGACTCACTCGCGCGTCGGCTTGTCGACCTTGCCGAAACCCTCGCGGCATCCGGCTCTTCACGGTGATCGCTTCGTGGTTGTTCCGTAACGTCAATCACCGCCAGGTGATCCTCAAGAACACGTTCTGGCTGACGCTGGCGGTCGGGGTAGCGGGGCTAGGCGACTTTCTCGTCACGATCTATGTCGTTCGCACGTTTGGCGCGGTCCGGTATGGTATCTACGGGTACGCGTTTTCGTTTGTGTCACTTTTTTCGGCGCTGTTCGACTTCGGCATCGCGACCGCCGTCACACGAGAATTCGCGGCCAATCGCAGTCGGGAGCGCGCATTCGGCGAATTGCTCGGCTTGAAGCTTCTCATCGGCGGCGTCGGCTTGATGGTCGTGTGGGCCGGCGGCGCCCTCATTACGCGCGACCCAGTTATCCGGCAGATGATCGTCCTATTGAGTCTCTACATCGCCCTCGTCGAGCTCGTCAATTTCTGCTATGCGCTGTTTCGGGCGCGACAGCAGATGGAGTTCGAGGCGGTTTTTCGGTTTGTGTATACTGTCTGCCTCGTTGGTTTGGTCCTCGGGCTAACGTCCTCCCGCGGCTCGGTGCTCACCCTTGGCGTCGCGTACCTCGGAGCGATTGCAGTGACCGCGGCGAGCGCGTTCATTTTCGTGGCGCGGTCGGGGAAGCTCCCTCTCAGTCCGCGACCTCGGGTGCAGGGTGAGATCTGGCGAGCGTATCTGGGGATCGGTCTCTACATCGCTCTGGGGCGAGCGTCCGGTGATCTGAACCAGAACATCGGTGCCGTCACGCTCGGGTATCTTGGCCGGCTCGCCGAAATCGGATGGTACAATGCCGCCGACAAGATCTACGGCTTGATGCTGTTCCCAATGGGGTTGATCGCGTCTGCGGTGTTCCCGGCCTTGTCGGAGGCGCGACAGCGAGCTCCGGAGCGGTTTGTACGGTATTGGATCACGTGGGGGCGTGTCACGATCACGCTGTCCGTGTTGCTCGCGTGTCTTGTCTTCATGCGATCTCGAGATATCATTGAGCTGTTGTATCGCGGTAGCTTCCTTCCCGCGGCGCTCGCGTTGCAGATCCTCGTTGTGGCCGCGCTCATCGGTTACGTACAAGTTCTGTACTATCACGTGTTGCTGATTGCCGATCGCCAGCGCGAGCTGTTTGTCGCAGGCGTTGTGGCAACCGTGGTACACGTCGTGCTGAACTTTCTACTCGTGCCGCGGTACGGCCTGTATGGCGTGGCGTTGGGCACGGACGCGTCCCAGCTAGTTCTACTCGTTCAGTGCGTGGTACTGACGTCGCGGTACGCCGCAGTCAATCCGGTGTCTCCCGAGCTCCTGCAGTCGCTCGCGGTTGCCCTGGTGTCCGCGGCGGCGACGGCCGCTGTCGTCGCCCGCGTACCGCAGGGTCGGATCGGCCTCATGGTTGCCTTGCCGATCGGCGCGGCCGTCTATTTTGGGATGGTCAGAGTGTCGGGTGAAGTGTGGCGTTGGCTGGCGCGCCGGTGAAAGGGGCACGCCGCGCGGCCCGGCGTTGGTCGAATGGAACCGGTGTTTGTGTCGGCGAATAGGATCACGTCGTCGAAGGAGTGGATGGCCGCATGAAGCGCGCGTTGATCACGGGACTGACGGGCCAGGATGGATCCTACCTCGCAGAACTGCTCCTGTTCAAGGGGTATGAAGTCCACGGGCTGGTGCGACGAGCTTCAACGTTCAACACTCGGCGGATCGAACATATCTATCGCGATCCACACGACCCGGATCGCCACTTGGCTGGTTACTACGGCGACCTTTCGAGCCTCGAGCAGCTCATCAGCCTCATCTACGATGTGCGCCCGGACGAGGTGTATCACCTCGGCGCGCAGAGCCACGTCAAGGTTAGCTTCGAGATGCCGGAGTACACGGGGGACATCACGGGGCTTGGGACGACGCGCGTACTCGAGGCCATCCGCAGGAGTGGAATCAAGACGCGGTTCTACCACGCGTCGAGCAGCGAGATGTTCGGCGACGCGAGGGCGCCGCAGAGCGAGCGGACGCCGTTTCGCCCCCGCAGTCCCTACGCGGTGGCGAAAGTGTACGCGCATTGGATGACGGCGACCTATCGTGAAGGGTACAAGATGTTCGCGAGCAACGGCATCCTTTTCAACCACGAGAGTCCCCGGCGGGGCGAAATTTTCGTCAGTCGCAAGATCACGCGTGCGGTCGCGCAGATTGTTGCCGGGCAGCAGCAGCGTCTGTATCTCGGAAACCTCGCCCCCAAACGCGACTGGGGCTATGCCCCGGAATACGTCATGGCGATGTGGCTGATCCTACAGCAGGATAGGCCGAGCGACTTCGTCATCGGTACCGGTGAGGCCCATTCCGTGTCGGAGTTTGTCGAGGAGGCCTTTTCGTACGTCGGCCGAAACTGGCGCGAGCATGTGAGCATCGATGCTCGGTATCAGCGTCCGCTGGAAGTCGAGAATCTCGTGGCGGACGCGTCGGCCGCGAAGGTGCACCTGGGATGGGTTCCCACGGTGAGGTTCCGCGAGTTAGTGCGCATCATGGTGGACGCAGACATGGAAGCGATTGGGCTGGCGCCGATTGGAGAAGGGAAGAAGATCCTGGAGCAGAAGTTCCCGAACCAGCGTTTCTGGGATTTGCGCGCCGTGTCGCCGTGAACACGCGGGCGGACGGCGGTCGGTTGGTGCGCGGGACGATTGGGGGACTGCTTTGATGCGGACAGAGATGCTTCCACTCACGAAACCGTTCTTCGACGACGACGACTTTCGAGCGCTCAACGACGCGCTGCGGTCCACGTTCGTGAGTGGAGATGGCCCGGAGTGCCGGGCGTTCGAGCAGGAACTGGCGGCATACCTTGGAGTGAGGCACGCGTTTTTTACGACCTCCTGCACAGCCGCGCTTGACCTCGCGTTCTTGGTCAAGGGGCTTCCGCAAGGCGCAGAGGTGATCGTGCCCGACTTCACATTTACGTCGAGTGCGCTCGCCGCGATCATGAACGGATTGAAAGTCGTGCTGGCGGATGTACGCGCTGACAATGGCAACCTGGATATGCGACAGTTGGAAGCAAAGATCACTTCTCGAACAGCGGCCGTTGTGTCCGTCGACTACGCGGGGAACCCGGCCGAGATGGACGAGTTGTTGCGCGTGGCCGGGCGGCACGGATTGTATGTGGTGAGTGACTCCGCGCAGTCGATCGGGGCGACATACAAGGATCGCAAGATCGGCGCGCTGTGCGACGTGACCTGTTTCAGTTTCCACGGAACGAAGAACCTCGTCGTTGGCGAGGGCGGGGCGATCGTGACGAACGACGATGAGGTCGCCGACCGGATCATCGTCGCGCGCGAGAAAGGGACCGACAAGCATCGGTTCCTGTCAAACCCGACGATGAAAGGCTACTATGAGTACATTGGGCGTGGCAATAGCTACGTCCAGTCGAACCTCTTGGGCGCGCTCGGTCGCTCGCAACTGAAGAAACTGGATTTGATGAACGCGCGTCGTCGCGAGATCGCGGCGTTCTACCAGCGCGAACTCGGCGGAATTGACGGACTGAGACTTCCCTCGATCACTGACGGGGCAGTGCCGAATTGGCACCTGTTCTACGTTCTGGTCGACGGTTCGTTCAAAGAGGCGCTGATCGATGGTCTGCGCGCGGAGAGGATCGGCGCCAACATTCACTATCACCCTCTTCACATTAATCGCTACTATCGCGAGGTTTGCTCCTTTGAAGACACGGAGTTTCCTAATGCGACAGCGTTTTTCAACGGGCTAGTCCGGCTGCCGCTCTACTTTGGAATGTCGGACACGGACACCCGAGACGTCGTCGACGCGGTCCACGCGGTGATGGCGGTTCACGTGCGGGCGGGACGGGTCTAGGTCCCGTGTACACCTACAAACATGTTGGGTTTCGACCAGTCGAAGCCTCGGATCTTGAGCGTCTGCGCGAGTTGCGGAACGACATGAGCACTCTGCTGCAGCTTGGATCGGTGGACATGGCGTCCAGCGAAGAGCAGGAGGCGTGGTGGAAGGATCTTGCGCGGCATCGGTCGGAGAAGCGCTTTACCATTGTGGAGACCGCTTCCCACGAAATCATCGGGGCGCTGCGCGTGCAGCACATCGACCCCGTGAACGGACACTGTGAGATCGGCCTCGACATCGTGCCGTCCCGACGTGGGAGAGGCTACGGGACGGCAAGCTACCAGATGGTGCTCGAGTACATGTTTCTGCACCAGAACATGCATATGGTGTACCTGCGGGTTGCAGAGTTCAATCCACGTGCGAGGATGCTATACGAACGTCTGGGCTTCGTGGAGACCGGACGGTATCCGGAGTACCTCTATCGGCACGGCCGCTACTGGGACTACACGATCATGGCGATGACGCGGGATCAGTACGCCAAGCAGTACCCGGTTCCGTAGGCGCGCCGCTGCGGTGCCGGCGCTTCTGCTCGGAGCAACCGGATTCTTGGGAAAACGGCTTGCCCGACGTCTTGCCGCCGAGGGTGTGACGTTCGTTCCGGTGGCTCGTTCGCTCGGAACGGATCTTCGGGATCCCCGGCAGTTCCGACACCTCTTTGAAACCCATCCCGGAATCGACGTGGTGTTCCACGCGGCCGCGTTCGTCGGCGGGATCAAGTTCGGTCTCGCGCATCCGGGGGAGATCTACTACAATAACTCGCTGATCAACACACACATGTTCGAGTTGGCGCGCGAGTTCGGGGTGCGGCGTATCGTGAACCCGATTTCCAACTGTTCGTACCCCCGCGATCTGGATCGGGAGTTTCGCGAGGACGCCTGGTGGAACGGCCCACTCGACGAGTCCGTGTTTGTGTACGGCTTCGTCAGGAAGGCGAGCTACGTGCAGAGTTGGGGGTACTACCGGCAGTACGGAGTCGAGACAATTAACTTAGTGGTGCCCAACATGTACGGGCCTCAGGACCATTTCGACGAAGTCCGTTCGCACGCGCTTGGAGCGCTTGTGATGAAGATCGCGAGCGCCCATCGCTTGGGTCGGCCCGAAGTGGTGGTGTGGGGCTCCGGGAATCCGGTGCGCGAATGGCTTTACGTCGACGACTGCGTGGAGGCGATGCTCCGGGCGGTAACGATCCCGCACACCGTCGAGCCGATCAACATCGGTGTCGGCACCGGCGTGTCAATCCGCGAATTGGCGGAGATGATCGCGGAGGAAGTCGGTTACCGCGGAACTCTTCGGTATGACACTTCATACCCCGACGGCGCGCCGTACAAGGTGATGAACGTGGACCGATGTGCGGCGGTGTTTCGCTGGCGGCCACGGACCTCGTTGCGCGAAGGGGTCGCCCGCACGATCCGATGGTATCTTGAGTGCGCCCAACCTGCGCGGCCGGAGCGCGGATGAGATCGCTGGACGCTATGGATTCTTCTCGCCTGGGGTCGCGGGCGCGCGCTTGGCGACGACCATCGCCATCAGTATCCAGATGGTGAAGTCCATGAATGAGAGATCTCCGAGTGCCGCGAAAACGAACAGCCCAACTAGTGCCGTGACGGCGCCGACGTAGTACAGGGACGAACCACGAACACGCCGGCCCGCAATGTTGGTCCACGCTGATCGGCACACGATCCACAGGAGCACCAGCAGGCCAGCTTCCGCGAACACGCCTCCGTACATCCACACGAGCAAGAACGGATTGTGCACTGTGACCTGCGGTTCGTGCGGTGTGCTGTAGTAGAATTCGCGCGCGTAGTTGAACCCGATGCCAAGCGGATGAGCCAGCGCCACGCCCGCGTAGTATCGCCAGATGCTCAGTCTCTCGTCCTCGCCCGGCGCGAGCAAGATCGGCGTGTTCTGGCCCGAGGCGGCGCCGCTCTTCGCGGCGGGCGTCGAGTGCACGGGCGCGTCGGCTGACTGCTGCGCTTCCTCGGCGCCGAGGGAATCCTGCGTTGTCCTGCCTGTGGATCCGGCGGTCGACTGGAGACCCCGCCCGGCGTCGGTGCCGCAGGGGTCTATCGGACGCCGCGTAGCGATTGCGTGCGAGGTCGGGCCCACGCCGCCCGTCGGAACTGTCGCAGGCGTCGCAAGCACCGGGGCCTCCCCCGCATGGAATCGAGCGACGACCGCTTGTCGTACATCCGGGGGAAGACACAACCATGCCAAGAGCACCAAAGCAATCGCCAGCGCCCCGCTCGGAACGTAGCGCCAGCGCACCTGCCGCCAATACGAACTCGTCGCCACGGCGCCGACGACCAGGCTCGCCGCGATCGCAATCACGCCCCCTCTTGCCTGCGTCCACAGGGCGAAGTAAATGAGAGCGCCCGCGTAGATCAGACTCGCAGCGCTAGCTGTCGCACGTCGCCGTTCCAGGCTATTGAGGCACAACACCCACACAAAGGCAAGCGCAACACAAGCATTGACAAAGAACTGCAACGGATCCGAGGTCAGACCCTGGAATCGCTCGCCCCACGAGAACAGCGCGTGATTGCCCGTGCAGCGGAACGTGGCAAACCGCGCCAACGGGCCGGCCACAAAAAGCACGCCGGCCGCGAGCGGGATCAACGGAGACACGAAGAGCGCCATTGCGACGTTTCTGTACAGCCGGTCGTTGTCTTTCGTGAGACTATACACCGTGACGAACAGGCCCACGGTTAGCACCGTCTTCGTCAGATTGGCTACGCCGGTGAGGTCGAAGCCCAACCCTCGGAGGTGCAGCGAGAAACCGGTCGCCGCCAACGACGCCGCGAGGTACAGGGCCAGGGCAAGGTAGAGCGTCAAATCCTCCCGGGGCGATTCGATCCTCCTGTGACGCATGACGCTGCGAATCCCGAGGGCGATTGCACCGATTACCACAAACAGGAACACAAAGTCAGAACGATACTGCAGCGAACGCAGCGTGAACACTCGCTGGGTCGTGACGGGCGTGAAATACACGAGCGAGGCGGCGCCGATCACGAGGCCCCATCCGACGGCGCGTTCGAGAAGCTTAGCCAGCATCAAAGTCTCCGTCGCGGTATCATCGCAGGCCTCGCCGCTGTCGTTGGTGCAAACGTTCGGTTCGTACCGCTCCAGGTTCCGTCCTCCCTGCAACTGTAACAGTTCCGTGTCCACGGCAGCTTTGGGCGGTCGGATGTGCACGCGGCGCTGCAGTTGACTCGTTCGCCCGCGCGCGCTCGGAAGTGTCTCGTGGTCTCATTCTTGCTCCACTGTCGGCTCGGGATCGGTCCGCCCGCGTCGGTGTTGCCGGTCGACGCGGCGCCGTCGTGGAGCCCGCCTCCACGTTCGAGACGGCCGCATGGTGTGTGCACCCCCTGGCCCGCTCGCGACGCGTGGCACTTGTCGTGCGCTTCCGTGTTAGAATGGTATCGTGATCTGCGCGCGTACTACGATGGGTGCCCGCAAGACGTTCTCTCCGCGCTCGGCGCGTGGCTTCCAGTGCAAGAGGGTTCGCAGTGCAGGATAGCCAGCAGGCGGCACCGGAATTCCCGGCCACCGCGAGGGCGCGTCGTCATGCGCCCGGTTCGGTGACGGCCGGCGCCATCAAGGTTCTCATTCTGTGCGGTGCGGCGTCCCTCATCTACTACCGACCGGTCAGCCAGCACGGGATCATGACGCTTCACACGATTAGTTATCGGTCCGACTTTCTCTTTGCGGCGGCGGCGGTCGTGGCGCTTTTTGCCGTCAGCGCGCGCCTCCCACGGTGGGGGAGTCTGTCGGTCCCGGAGAGAGTCGTGGCCGCAGCGCTCGCTTTGTACTTGGCCTCCGCCCTCGTCGCCACCGGGCTATCTGCGATCCGGTATCATCTGGGGTTCGACGCTCTCGGTCTCGCAGAAACGCTGAAGGCGTGCTTGGGCATCATCCTCGTCCCCATCACGTACGTCCTTGCGAAGAGCGACGAGGGTTTCCGGCGTTGGCTCAACGTCACGTTGTGGGCATCCCCGATGATCCCGTTGGTGTTGGGTGTGTTGCTCCTCGCCAGGCCCGACGTGTACCATGCGGCCTTCGGAAGTCTCCGGCTCATGGAACCCGACGGATATCGCTTCCAGGGCCTTACGTCCAATCCCACCCAACTGGGGGTGAGTGGCGGCGTTGCGGCGGCCATGATCTGGCCGATCTCGTTGTTGGGAATCTTTGCTCGTCGCGCCGGCGGTGCGGTCGCCGCGCTGATCTATCTTTGGGGCTTGGTGTTCATCACGTTCTGGTCGGTTTCGCGAAGCGTGCTGATCGTATTGATGTTGCTGCTGGTCGGCGGTGCCGCGGTGCTGTGCCGTAAGGTACTCGGCGGACCGGGGCACTATGCTGGCGCGGCGCTTGTCCTCGCGCTGATCGGTGTGCTCATCGTGCTTGTGCCGCCGCCGCATGCGGTTGCCACGTTTGGTAGCCGGATGCAGGCGAGCGACTTGCGGCCGATGGCGCAATCCTCCGCGGGCGACGAGTCGCTCGGCAGACCGCAGATCTGGCGCTACTTTCTGGGAGTCGCGCTTGCCCACCCGTTCGGAGTCGGGTTCAACTACGAACAACGATACTCGTTCAAGAACCCCTTCCAGACCCACGTGAACGCACAGAATAACGTCTTGGCGGCGTGGATGTACGGCGGCGTTCTGTCCGCAGCGAGCCTGTTGGGGGTCCTAGGTGGGTCGTTATGGGCGGTTCCAGCCGGGTTCCGGCGCGCCCGAAGCCTGATGGACTACGTGACGTACCTTGGGGTCGTGTTGGCATTCCTTTTGGTCTGGGCTGTGTCGTTCGCGTCGGGGACTCCGGTTGGGGACTATCTGCATTCCCTCTTACTGGTGCTGATGCTCGTCGGTTCGTCGACGGAACCCACAGCGGCGCGCAATATTCCGTGCACGGCGTAACTTGATGGGAGTGCCGTTGGAACTTCGTCCGATTCGGCATCGCTCAGGTGTCGGAGAAACGGCAGGAGGGTTCTTACGCCGCCTGAACAAACCCCTGAGCGGAGGTGGAGCCTGATGCTGCGGGTTCACGCGGCGAAAACGAGTCGGACCCTACTCCGGCCGGGGACCGCCGCTCGGCTCATCATCAACCACGTGCGGGGTTCCGCGGAACACACGCTTCTCGACCCCGATGCCCGCGACCACATCACCGAGCCTTATATCAAGTTGCAGCAGCGCTGTGTCGCATCCGGCTATCGTTTCGAAGGTGCCCGTGATCAGTTGTTGGACGAGTGCCGATGGGTGGTGTTTTGGGACACGTGGCGAGTGGGGTCTGGTTCTCTCCCGACGCGACTGGTGGAAGCGGCCAAAGCTCGCGCATGCGGGGAGTCATCTCGGGATCTCTTTCAGGAAGTACTCCGCGCCGGCATGGAGCACAAGTTAGTCTTGTTCATGTATGAACCGCCATGCGTGTTCCCGAGGAATTACGATCGCGGTCTTCACGCGCATTTTCCGGTCGTCTTCACTTGGGACCCGACCCTTGCGGACGGGAAACGGTACCATCGGATCTACATCCCAAATCCGACCACGTTTCCGGTCGTTACGCCGGCACCCTTCCCGGAACGGAAGCTCTTCGTCGACATCTCGGGGTACAAGTTCTCGCGCCATCCCCGCGAACTGTATACTGAGCGGAGACGTCTTGTTCGGTTCTTCGAATCGAACTATCCGGATGCATTCGATCTGTACGGAGAGGGGTGGAATCCAAGGTTGCGCGCATACCTCTGGCGTCGCATACGCGATCCGAAGGTGCTTCGCGAGTTCTACCCCTCGTATCGCGGGACCGTTCGCCACAAGTGGGAGATCTATCCGCACTATCGGTTTGGAGTGTGTTATGAGAACATGATCGATCAACCGGGCTATGTGTCGATCAAGATCTTCGACTGCATGCGCGCCCGTTGCGTTCCAATATACTTAGGCGCGCCGGACATCACGGACTATGTCGATTCGGAGGCGTTTGTCGACAGGCGGCAGTTCACGTCCGACGCGGAGATGGCGAAGTACCTCGCGGGACTGGGGGAGCGCGAGTACCAGCGGTATCTTGATGCGGGCGAGCGATACCTGTGCAGCGACCGGTTCAAGCCCTTCCTCGCCGAGCACTTTGTCGACACCGTTACCAAGGTCCTCCGTTTGGGTGATTCGCGTGGCGATGGCGGAAGTTGATCGCGTCTCGCGAACTGCGGGTGAGCGCGATACGGGTGCGGTCTCGGCTGCGAGCGTGGCTGCTGTGATCGTGACGTACGGCCCGGACGGCGATTTTCCAACTCGACTTGCTCGAACGACAGCACAGGTGGGTCATGTCGTCCTGGTGGACAATCATTCTCCGTGGCATGCTCGAGAGATGCTGCGCTCCTCCACGAGCGCGCGCGTCGAGCTTATCGAAAACTCTAGGAACCTTGGCATCGGGACCGCCCTAAACCAAGGGCTTCGTCGCGCCGAAGCGCTCGGTTATTCATGGGTGCTCACCCTGGACCAAGACTCGGAGGTCGATTCTGACCTCGTGGCGTCGCTTGGCGGGCTGTACGACTCGTGTCCGTTTGGTGAGACGGTCGGCCTGCTTAACGCCAACGCGCGCAGCAGACACAGCGGGCAGATCGCAGTGCGGTGCGCGTCCTCGGCGCAGCGATTTCTTGAGGCGAAGGCCGCGATCACCTCGGGTAGCGCGCTGTCGATCGCGGCCTATGCAGCGGCGGGACCATTTCGAGACGACTTTTTTATCGAAGGTGTGGACCTCGAGTATTGTCTGCGATTGCGTAGACATGGGTTTCGGATCCTGGTCTCCTGTCGACCCCTCATGACGCATGCCGCGGGTAAGATGGAGGAGCGCCGGTTCGGGCGCCGGATTGTTGTGGTTCCAAACCACGAGCCGTGGCGCTACTATTACGTTACCCGGAACCTGCTGCGTATCTTTGCAGCCTATTTTTTCTACGAACCGATGTGGGTGGTCGCTGCACTGATCAATTTGGGCAAGACACTCGTCAAGATGGTGGTATTTGAGGATCGTCGTCTGGCCAAACTGGCGTGTGTCACGATCGGCGTGTGGGACGCGATGATCGGATCACGTCGCAACCGGTTTCTCCCGAGTGATTCGTAAGGAGGCCGGTCAATGAGGGCGCTGGTACTCTCCGGCGGTCGGGGCACGCGGTTACGACCCCTCACGTACACGATGCCAAAGCAGCTCATTCCCGTGGCCAATCGACCCATTATTCACTACGGCCTGCGGCACATTCGAGATGCCGGCATTCGCGACGTCGGCGTCGTGATCTCGCCAGAAACGGGTGCGCAGGTCCGTGCGGCACTCACGAAGGAGTCGCTGGATCTCGACCTGACCTTCATCGTCCAGGAGCAGCCGCTCGGTCTCGCAGATGCCGTTCGGGTCGCGCGGCCGTACCTGAAGGACGAGCCGTTCGTCATGTACTTGGGGGACAACTTGATTGGCGACGGGCTCGTCGGCCTGCTCCGAGAATTCCAGGAAGTTGGCCCCGATGCGATGATCCTCCTAAAGGACGTGCCGGACCCTCGGATGTTCGGCGTGGCGCAGGTGAACGAAGACGGGCACGTCGTGCGCCTAATCGAGAAGCCTCACGAGCCACCGAGCAACCTCGCCCTCGTCGGAGTGTACATTTTCGGCCCCGCGATTCACACGGCGATCGCTGCCATCACTCCGTCGAAGCGCGGCGAGTTGGAGATCACAGATGCGATCCAGCAACTCCTCGATACGGGACGACAAGTGCGGAGCATTCGACTCGAAAGTTGGTGGTTGGACACCGGCAAGAAGGACGACCTGCTTGCGGCGAACCGCGTCGTGCTCGAGGAGTGGTGCCTCCGCTCCGTTCGCGGCGAGGTCTGCGAGGACAGCCGCGTGTCTGGTCGAGTGACCCTCGACCCCGGCGCGCGTGTGCGCGGTAGCGAGGTGCGCGGGCCGTCGGTGATCGGAGCGAACGTTCTTATAGAGGACTCGTCCGTCGGCCCGTACACGAGCGTCGGTCACGGTTGCGTGATCAGGCGTTCATCGGTCCAGCACTCTGTGCTCCTTGACGGCGCGACGTTGGATGGCGTTGCGCGCGTTGAGGACAGCATCGTCGGTCGCAACGCCATTGTTACGCACTCGGATGAGCGTCGCGCGGTGCGCCTGATGATCGGAGACGACGCCGAGCTATTATTGTAGGAGGACGCTGGATGCCATTTCGATTCACCCCACTCGAGATTGCCGGCCTCGTCCTCGTGGAGGCTGAGCGATTCGAAGACCGTCGCGGATTCTTGAAGGAGACGTACAGGCGTTCGACCTTCGAGGCAGCCGGCATCGCGGCCGTGTTCGTGCAAGACAACGTTTCTCGATCGGGCCAGCACGTGCTTCGCGGCCTCCACTACCAAGCGTCGCCGCGGGCGCAGGCGAAGTTGGTAGGTGTGGTGCGCGGCGAGATTTTTGATGTCGCCGTGGACCTGCGGCACGGGTCCGCTACCTACGGCAGGTGGGTCGGCGTGACGCTCTCCGATCGGAACCACCGGATGCTGTTCGTACCTGCCGGGTTCGCGCATGGGTTCTGCGTGCTCAGCACGGAAGCAGACGTCCACTACAAGACCTCCGATGAATATTCGCCCGAACACGAGCGGGGCGTGATCTGGAGCGATCCGAAAATCGGGGTGCACTGGCCGGTGAAGAACCCCATCGTTTCTGCGAGGGACGTCGCGCTGCCTCCGCTCTCTGGGCTTGGCGACGACTTCCCCGGTATCGAGGTGCCGCGGTGAGGACGGTGCTTGTCACCGGAGGCTGCGGGTTCATCGGCAGCCACTGTGTGAGGTCGTTGCTGGCACAGAGCGGCTGGCGCGTGGTAAACGTGGACAAGCTCACCTACGCCGGACACGTGGAGAATCTCCCAGGCGTCACCGAGGGGCCGGCGTATCGCTTTGTGAAGGGCGACATCGTCGACAGCGCGCTAGTGGCGGAGGTATTCCGCGAGGAGCGGCCGTGGGGCGTGATCAATATCGCCGCGGAGTCACACGTCGATCGGAGTATTCTGGACGCCGCTCCGTTTCTCCAGACGAACGTGATCGGCGCGCACGTCCTGCTGGAAGCGGCCGCCACGTACGGACCTGAGCGTTTCCTGCACATCTCGACAGATGAGGTCTACGGAGACACCGACAAGGGCTTGCCGAGCGACGAACAGAGTCCGCTTCGCCCCAGCAGTCCGTACGCGGCGAGCAAAGCGGCGGCGGATCTCCTCTGTCTGGCCTTCGTGCGGACTCGTGGGTTGCCGGTGATGATCGCGCGATCGTCGAACAACTTCGGGCCGTTTCAGTACCCTGAGAAGCTCATCCCCGTACTGTGCCGCAACGCCCTGCGAGGGGAGACGCTTCCGGTCTACGGCGACGGGTTGCAACGTCGGGACTGGCTCTACGTCGGCGACAACGTGAGTGCGCTGCTCGCGATCCTGGAGCGTGGCCGCCCCGGGGCCGTCTACAACGTCTCGGCGGGCCAGGAGCGCACGAACCTGGAGGTCGCGCGGGCGGTGTGCCGCGGGCTCGCGGCCCGCGCGGGAGAGGCGCCGCAGCGGTTGCTCGATCGGATCCAACTCGTCCCCGACCGGCCGGGTCACGATCGCCGGTATGCGATGGACGCGGGCCGCATCCGGGACGAGCTCGACTGGCGTCCGCGCGTTACGTTCGATGAGGGCCTGAGGGAGACGCTCGAGTGGTACGTGTCACATCAAGAGTGGATCGGCAAGGTACTCGCGGTTGACTACGATACCTACTACGACGCGGTCTACTCGCGCTCGTGGCAGCGGTTACCCTGATGCGCGTGGCGGTGGTCGGCAGCGCCGGCCAACTGGGTACCGAAGTCATACGCGCCTTGACCGAGGCTGGGGCCTACGAGGTGACGCCGCTCGATCACACGCGCATCGAATGCACGGATCGCGTTGGCGTCGAAGACGTGTTGAGAGCGTCGAGGCCGGACGTCGTGGTGAACTGCGCCGGATATGTCCGAGTCGACGACTGCGAAGATCAAGCAGAAACGGCGTTTCGAATCAACGCGTGCGGGGGGTTCTATATCGCGCGGGCCTGCGAAACGATCGGGGCGGCGTGCGTCTACGTGAGCACGGACTACGTGTTTGACGGCGAGCTCGGTCGTTCCTACACGGAGGACGACGCGCCCCGCCCGATCAACGTGTACGGCGAGTCGAAGCTCGCTGGCGAGGATCTCGTTCGCCAGGCGAGTACGCGGTGGCTTGTCGTGCGTTTGGCCAGTCTGTACGGAGCGGCGGGCGCCAGAGGAAAGGGCGGCAACTTCATCGAGACGATCCTGGCCAAAGCGGCGCGCGGGGACACGCTCCGCGTGGTGGCCGATATCCGGATGTCGCCGATGTACGCTGTGGACGCTGCACGCGCCCTTGAGGCGCTCATCCGCCAACGCGCGGACGGGGTCGTGCACGTTGCCAACGCCGGCCACTGCAGCTGGTACGAGTTCGCGCGGCAGATCCTCGAGCTCGCGCAGGTTCCAGCCCGCTTGGAGCCGATTCGTTCGGCCGAGTATCCGGCGAAGGCCCGGCGGCCGCGTGACTCGTCCCTTGCGAGCGTTCGGCGCGAGACCAGTGGGTCGTGGGGACGCCCGTGGCAGGAAGCACTGAGGGCCTATTTGATCGAAAAGGGCCACCTCGTACTCGTGGGGGACGCGTGAGCGGGATCAACGCGTCGCGGCGCTGGCTAACTCGGGCACGCCACGCGGCGGACGTGTGTCGCGTTTACCGCGATCCGCTCGCGCGTTTCCTCGACTACCTGGGCCGCGGTCGGCGCGGCGACGTTCGCGAGATCAAGCTGTGGAACGGCCTTCGGTTCCGGGTTCGGCTCGGGACGAGCGATCTTGGCATCGTCGACGAAGTGTTTGCCCACGGTGTGTACGATCGGGTGCTGCGCCAGATTCGGCCGGGCGAGACCGTGATCGACGTTGGGTCCCAGTGCGGGATCTTTGCGCTGGCGGCGGCCGTGCGCGGGGCGTCCGTGCGCTGCTATGAGCCGATCGGCGAAAACGTCGAGCGACTGCTGGACAACGCGCGCCTGAATGGGTACGAGATGCAGGTCACGACGCGCAACGTCGCAGTGGCGGGCACGCGCGGAACGAAGACCTTGTACACCGTTGAGGACGATACCGGGGGATCGACGTTCTTTCCATCCATCCACCCGGACTGGCTGCAGAACGGACGAATGCGATCGCTATCCGTGGAATGCGTCACGCTCGACGATCTCGTCGCGGAATGCGGCAAGACGGTGTGCGAATATGTGAAGCTGGATTGCGAGGGCGCGGAGTACGACATTCTGCGCGGTGCCGACCCGGCGGTGCTGCGTCGGGTGCGGACGCTCATCATGGAGTACCATCCCAACGGGGACGTCGCCGAGATTGTACAATTGCTGAGGGGTGCGGGGTTCCACGTCGAGGTCTCTCCGCACCCGTGTATTCTTTATGCCACGTCACGGAGGCCCTCGGACCCTGTCCGCTAGGGCGGCGTCACCGCGGCGCACGCGGGCGGAGGTCAGCTGCTCATGGCGTTGTGCGTCGTAACCGGCGGAGCCGGGTTCATCGGCTCTCACACCGCAAACGTGCTTCTTGCGAAGGGTTACGACGTTCGCATTCTGGACTCCCTTCAACCCCGCGTGCATCCGCGAGGCAAGCCGCCCTGGGTGCCCGCGGCGGCGGAGTTCGTTCAGGGCGACGTCGTGGATAGGGCGTCGATGCAGCGGGCGCTCGTTGGCGCGGACTACGTTATTCACTTGGCCGCGTACCAGGACTACCTGCCGGAGTTCTCACAGTTCATTCACACGAACACGGAGAGTTCCGCGCTGCTGTTCGAATTGATCGTCGCAGACCGCGGGCGGTATCCCGTGCGGAAGATCGTGTTCGCGTCGTCGCAGGCGGTGAGCGGAGAAGGTCGGTACTTCTGCACGCGGTGCGCCGAAGGCCACATGGCGCCCTCGATCCACGAGCAACTCCGGGCAGGGCCCGGCGTGCTCTTGAACCTGCCCGCGTCTGGCATACGGGTGCCGGGCCCGCGTCCGCTGGAGCAGCTTCGCCGCGGTGATTGGGAGATCCACTGCCCGGCGTGCGGGGGCGAGATGCAGCCGCTCCTCATCGATGAGGCGACGATCAGCCCCGGAACGACGTATGGGGTCTCGAAGTACGCGATCGAGTTGCTGGCCGACCGCCTGGGACGGCGGTACGGTATTCCCACGGCGTGCATGCGCTACACGTACGTGCAGGGGCCGCAAAACTCGTTCTACAACGCCTACTCGGGGATCACCCGGCGGTTTGCCCTGCGCCTCATGCACGGGCTGCCGCCCGTGGTTTACGAAGATGGTCGGCAACTGCGCGACTATGTGAACGTGCGGGACGTCGCACGCGCCAACGTCCTTGTCATGGAGGACTCCAGGGCGGACTTCGGGGTCTTCAACGTCGGCGGCGGACGCGCGGTCACGGTGCTCGAGTTGGCCGCGTTGATGCTCGGTGCGTTCAAGAGTCCGCTTACACCGGAGATCGCCGGGGACTTCCGGTTGGGCGACACCCGCCACACGATCTCGGACATTTCCCGGCTCAGGGCGCTCGGATGGGAGCCGACCGTTCCCGTGGAGCGGAGCGTCACCGAGTACGTGGCGTGGATCACAACGCAGACCGGAAGCCGTGAATACCTCGAGGAGGCGGAGCGCGTGATGCGGGAGCAGGGCGTGTTGCAACGGGCGCGGCGATGACGCAACATGCGTCGATCCCGGCTCGGCTCGGTCGCTGCGCTCGGAGGCGCGCGCATGCCTGAAACACAGGCGGCGATCGTCACAGGCGGCGGCCGGGGGATCGGCCGGGCGGTCGCGCACGCGCTTGCGCGCGACGGATTTCGCCTCGTGCTTGTGGCGCGTACGGCGGCCGAGCTGGAGCGCGTCGCCGGCGAGATCCGGCGCCTCGGCGGCGCGGCACACACGGTGTCGGCCGATGTGTCGCATCCCGAGGACGCCTCCCGGATCGCGCGCGCGGCCCTCGACACGTACGGCGGTATCGACGTCCTCGTCAATGCGGCCGGCGTGTACGGTCCGATCGGGCCGATGTGGGACGTTGACCAGAACGCCTGGGTGCGGGCGATCCACGTCAACCTGATCGGTACGTTCCTGTGCTGCCGCGCCGTCCTCCCGCACATGATCGAACGCCGACGTGGGAAGATCGTCAACCTGTCGGGCGGTGGGGCCACTGCGCCGCTTCCGCGGTTCTCGGCCTACGGTACGTCCAAGGCGGCCGTGGTGCGACTGACCGAGACGCTCGCGGAAGAAACGCGGGAGTTTAACGTGCAGGTGAACGCAATCGCGCCAGGCGCGGTCGATACCGCCCTGCAGGATGAGGTCCTCGCGGCGGGTGAGCGCGCCGGGCCGCTGCTGGAACGGATCCGTGCGCTGCGCACTACCGGTCAGGGCGGCGTCCCCCCGGAGCTTGCGGCGGACCTCGTCGCCTTCCTCGTGTCAGAGCGGGCCGACGGGCTGACGGGCAAGCTGATCGCCGCGCCGCATGACGGATGGCAGTCCTGGGACGCCGCGCGGATCACCGAACTGCGCGACAGCGCCTGGTTCACGCTGCGGCGGCTCGATCGCCATACGCTGCTGCCGTTGGTTAAGAAGGCGCAGGAGGAGCAAGGGTGACCGGGGGCATCTCCCCGCGGTCTTGGTACTGTCCATGTCCAGCGTGAGCTCGCCGGCCAGGCTTCGGGTGGCGATCGTGGGGTGTGGTGTAATCGGCCGGCGCCGCGCCGCCATCGTGCGGTCGGCCGCAACAGGGCAGGTGGTGGTCGTCGCAGACCTCGACGCCGCGCGCGCGGGGGAGACGGCACGCCTTCTCGGTTGTGAGGCGACGACGTCGTGGCGAGCCGCCGTGCGCCGGGCCGATGTCGACGCCGTGGTCGTCGCGACCACCCATGACTGGCTCGCCCCCGTGGCCGCGGAAGCGGCTCGATCCGGCAAGCACGTGCTGGTGGAGAAGCCGATGGCGCGCACCCCGGAGGAGGCCCGCACGATCCTCGATGCCGCCGGACCTCGAGGGGGCGGCGGGCCGGTGATCAAGGTCGGCTTCAATCATCGCCACCACCCCGCGGTGTGGCAGGCACACGTGCTGGTCCGACAGGGCGAAATCGGCGTGCCGTGTTTCATCAGATGCCGGTACGGCCACGGCGGACGGCCTGGCTACGCGGTCGAGTGGCGCGCCGATCGCGAGAAGGCAGGCGGGGGGGAACTGCTCGATCAGGGCATCCATGCGATCGATCTGTGCCGATGGTTCCTTGGCGAATTCGCTGAGGGCGTGGGGTTCGTTCCCACGTACTTCTGGACACCCCCACCGGTGCCGCCCGGGACGGCTCCCGTTGAGGACAACGCGTTCGGCCTGTTCCGCACGTCCGAGGGGCGCGTTGCGTCCGTGCATGCGAGCTGGACGCAGTGGAAGAATCTCTTCTCATTTGAGGTCTTCGGACGCGACGGCTACCTGATCGCGGAAGGGCTGGGCCGGAGCTACGGGCCGGAGCGGCTCACGCTCGGGCGCCGTCGTCCGGAATCTGGGCCGCCGGACGAGCGGCACTTCGAGTTCCCCGAAGAGGACATCTCGTGGGCTGCGGAGTGGGCCGAGTTCACCAGCGCGATTCGCGAGCGTCGCGAGCCGCTCGCGAGCGGCTACGACGGCTGGCAGGCGTTGCGCGCGGCCCACGCCCTCTACGAATCGGCGCGAACGGGCGCTGTGGTGCGGTTGAATGCGGGCGACCCCTGAGTCTGGCGCCTCACACGGCGCGCTCGCGAGCCCGACGCGGGCGATGCTCCTAGCCGCAGGGCTCGGCACACGCCTGCGGCCGCTGACCGACCGGATCCCCAAGTGCATGGTCCGCGTGGACGGGCGCCCGTTGCTCGAGCACACCCTCTCGTGGCTGCGGTCGTACGGTGTTCGCGATGTCGTGATCAACCTGCACCATTTGCCGGACGTCGTGCGCGATTACTTCGGCGACGGAGGCGCCTACGGCGTGCGGATCACCTACTCGTACGAGGCGGAGCTGTTGGGCACTGCCGGCGCCGTCAAGCGCGTAGCGTCGTGTTTCGACGGTCCCTTTTTCGTCTGGTACGGCGACAACCTGAGCACGTGCCGGCTCGACCGTCTCTGGGAGTTCCACCGCGCGCGACGCGGGTTGGGTACGGTCGCGCTGTTTCACCGGGAGGATCCCGCGCACAGCGGCATCGTCGCGGTGGACGACGACGGGCGAATCCGCCGTTTCGTCGAGAAACCGCGGCCGGGCGAGATTTTCAGCCACTGGGTGAACGCAGGCATCCTGGTGCTCGAGCCAGGTGTGCTTGACGAGATCCCGGCGACCGGTCTCGTGGATTTCGGCCGGGACGTGTTTCCGGCGCTGCTCGCGCGTGGGGAAGCGCTGTACGGCTACCGGATGTCCCACGACGAGGGGCTCTGGTGGATCGACCGCCCCCAGGACCTCGCCCTGCTGGAGCGGATCTGGCCAACCGTGTCGCGTTGTCCCGGAGACGCGGCCGCACACGAAGGCTGAAGACGATGGAAAGGGCCTCCTCACCGCTGGTGTCCGTGATCGTTCCCGCGTACAATGCCGAGCGGTTCCTCGAGCGTTCCCTGCGGAGCGCGCTCACCCAGACGTACCGGAATCTTGAGATCATCGTCGTCGACGACGGTTCCAGCGACCGTACCGCCGGGATCGCCCGCGGCTCCGGCGACCCGCGCGTGCACTACCTGTCGCAACCGAACCGGGGGCAGGGTCCGGCCCGCAACAACGGGATCCGTGCGAGCACCGGCGCGTACGTCACGCTGCTTGATGCCGACGACTACTACCTGCCCGAGAAGGTCGGTCGCCAGGTCGCGTTCCTCGAGACCCGCCCCGATTGCGGCGCCGTGTTCTGTGACGCGCTGCACTTCTTCAGCGACGCTCCGCACCAATTCTACGGCCGCCGAGCCAATATCCCGGACGGCGATGTGTTCCGCGCGCTACTTCGGTCCTCGCTCGTCAACCCGAATACGCTGATGGTCCGCGGGGACATCCTGCGCGGCGGGTTCTTCTTCTGTGAGGATCGTTACTATCCCGAGGAATGGGACCTGTGCCTGCGGCTGATGCGCGCCGGCGTGCGGTTCGGGTACCAACCGGAGGATCTGGTCGTCGTGGAGATCCGCGAGAACAGCAACACGACCATGGACATCCAATGGATCCTGAAGCGGAACGCGTTGGAGATGTTCGAGCGGCTGTTCGCGCAGATGAGCGAAGAAGAACGCACGGCGTTCGGCGCCGACGAGGTACTACGGCGGTGCCGGGCCAATTTGGCGGCGGCGTATCTCGCGAAAGGTGACAAGCGCGGGTTCGGGCGCATCGTTGCAGACGCGCTGCCAGGGCCGCGCGCGCTCTTGGCCCGCGCGGCCGTGGCAGCGATCCCGGAGCCGGCGCTCCGCACGTTGGCGATCAAGATCTGGCGGTGGCGTCAGCGCCGGTCGTTCTCGCGCCGGATCCGGCCCGCGGAGCGGACGGGCGCTCCGGGAAGCGCCCCGAGCGCGGCGCGCGGATGACCGTGGACGCGAGCCACGCGTTCGTGTCCGTCGTGGTGCCCGTCCGAAACGACGCGCGGCACATCGAAGGCTGTGTGCGGCGGTTGCTCGAGCAGACATATCCGCACGACCACATGGAGATTCTGGTTGTGGACGGGATGAGCGACGACGGAACGCGGGAGGCGCTCGAACGCGTGCAAGCGCTGCCGGCGCCGGAGATTCGCGTGCTCGACAACCCGGGACGGCAGCGACCGGCGGCGATGAACATCGGGATCCGCGCGGCGCAGGGCGAGGTGATCGCGCGTGTGGACGCCCGGACGATACTGCCGCGCGACTACCTCGAACGCTGCGTTCGAGCGCTGCAGGAGAGCGGTGCGGACAACGTTGGCGGGGTGCAGCGCGCCGTCGCGTCAGGCACCCCTCAGGAAGCGATCGGACTGGCGATGTCGCACCCCTTCGGCGCGGGCAACGCCCAGTTCCGGCTCGGTAAACGAAGCGGCTTCGTCGACACCGTGTACCTTGGCTGCTTCAGACGCGAGGTGTTCGAGCGGGTGGGGATGTTCGACGAGGAGTCGCCGCTCTTGAGCGAGGACTCCGATATCAACCAGCGGATCCGCGAAGGCGGAGGCCGCGTGTACCTGGATGCGGGGACGGTCGTCGGCTACTACCCTCGCGAACGCCTGGGGGAGCTCTGGCGGCTGTACTTCCGGTACGGCGGAGCCCGGGCCGGAAACCTGTTAAAGCACGGGAACCTGACCTCGTGGCGTCAAGTGGTGCCCGCGGCGTTTGTGGCGATGCTCGTGGTCCTCGCGCTGCTGTCGATTGCCAACCGGTGGGCGCTTGCCGGCTTCGGTGCGCTCGTTGGGCTGTATCTCGTGTGTGACGCGGCGGTCGCGGCGTCCATCTGCGTCGGATCACGAAAATGGGCGCTGTGGCCGTGGCTCGCGGCGGCGTTTCCCAGCATGCACTTCGCGTGGGCGGCCGGGTTCTTCAGGCGGCTGTGCGATCGACGCGCCGGCCGCGCATCGTGGGCGTGGACGGAGCGGTAACCGCTCGGGTCGGCACGCGTCGTCGGGCGCGCTGTGGTTCCGCGACAAACCGTGCCGCCGGCTCTCCGGGGGATTGAGGAGGCGTTGAGATGAGCTTCACGCGGCATTATCTTGATGAGACGGCCAAGATCGTGCGGCAACTCGACGTCGCCGCGATCGACCGGGCCGTCGCCCTGCTGGCAGAGACGCGGGCGCAGGGGGGACGGCTGTTCATCCTCGGGGTCGGTGGGAGCGCCGCGAACGCGTCCCACGCCGTCAACGACTTCCGGAAGATCGCGGAGATCGAGGCCTACGCCCCGACGGACAACGTCTCTGAGCTGACGGCGAGGACCAACGACGAGGGGTGGCCGACGGTCTTCGAGGCGTGGCTCCGAACCAGCAGGCTGCAGCCCCGGGACCTGGTGCTTGTGTTCTCGGTTGGCGGAGGGGATCTCGAGAAGAACGTAAGTCCGAACCTCGTGCGGGCGCTCCAGTACGCGAAACAAATCGGCGCTCGCGTGGTCGGCATCGTCGGACGGACTGGCGGGTACACTGCGCAGGTGGCCAATGCGTGCGTCCTTATCCCTACGGTGAGTCCGGACCGCGTCACTCCCCACGCGGAGGCGTTTCAGGCGGTCGTTTGGCATCTGCTGGTGTCGCACCCGGATCTGAAGCGCGCGACCACGAAGTGGGAGTCCGTGCGGTGAACCACGGGGCTTGTCCCGCCGTGTTCCTCGACCGCGACGGTGTGGTGAACCGCGCGATCGTGCGCGCGGGCCGTCCACATCCTCCGCAGAGCCTCGCGGAGCTCGAGATCCCCGACGACGTCCCGGACGCGCTCGCCACGCTTGCGCGCGCAGGGTTTCTTCTGATCGGCGTGACGAACCAGCCCGACGTCGCCCGAGGCGCACAACGCCGCGAGGTGGTCGAGGCGATCAACGCGGCGCTACTCGCGAGGTTGCCGTTGACGGAGATGTTCGTCTGCTATCACGACGATCGTGACGGGTGCGAGTGCCGCAAGCCGCGCCCCGGGCTCTTGTTCCAGGCGGCCGAGCGATATAGAATCAGTTTTGCCGGAAGCTTCATGGTCGGCGATCGGTGGAAGGACGTCGAGGCCGGTCGTCGCGCGGGATGCATTACGGTACTGCTCGGGTCCGGGTGGGGCGAGCCGTCGTACGGTTTCCCCGCTGATCACACCACGGGAACGCTGCGCGACGCCGCCGACTGGATCGTCCGGCAACGCGCGGCGCGAGCGGAGGAGGGAGCGCGATGACGGCACCGGTGCTCAACGTGAAGGTGTTCGCCGACGGAGCCGACAAGGCCGCGATGCTCGAACTCTATCGGAACCCACTGGTCCGCGGCTTTACGACAAACCCGACGTTGATGCGCAAGGCCGGGGTCGCAGACTACCGAGCGTTCGCCCTGGACGTGCTCGAGCACATTCCCGATCGTCCGATCTCGTTCGAGGTGTTCGCCGACGAGTTCGCCGAGATGCGTCGGCAAGCACGCGAGATCGCGGGGTGGGGCGAGCAAGTCTACGTCAAGATCCCGATCACAAACACCCGCGGCGAGTCGTCGATTCCACTGGTGCGAGATCTTACGAGCGCGGGCGTGAAGGTCAACGTGACGGCGCTTCTCGCGCTCGACCACGTGCGGGATGTCGCCGCCGCCGTGGCCGGCGGCGCCCCGGCGTTCGTCTCAGTGTTCGCGGGGCGGGTCGCCGACACGGGGCGCGATCCGGTGCCGCTCATGGCGGCCGCGTTGGAGCTGCTGGCGCTGGCGCCGAACGCCGAGCTGATCTGGGCAAGCCCGCGCGAGGTGCTCAACGTCGTGCAGGCCGACGCGATCGGATGTCATGTGATCACGGTCACGCCCGACATCCTGGCGAAGATCGGGCAGCTCGGCAAGGATCTTCACGAGTTCTCCCTCGACACAGTCCGCATGTTCCGCGGGGACGCCGTGAAGGCCGGGTATTCGCTCGATGCGTCTGCCCGACCGAGGGTTTGAGGATCGATCGCAGGGGTCCTCGAGATCCCGACTCGACGGCTCGACGGAGCAGGCCGTGACGGTAGATGCGATCAGGCGCCGTGCTAAGCGATCGGACCCCGTGAATCGTGTTCCCCCATGGGAGAGATAGTCGGCAGCGGCGTCTTGCTGCTGCTCGCCGCGTGGTGCTCTGTCCGGCGCTTTCGGTACTTGCTCACTCCATCCACCGTGTTCGTTGGCGTGTGGTTTGTGATCTTTGTCCTCTACGCACTAGACCCTTTCCTGTTGCACTTGTTCTCCGTTCCGGTTACGGGATTCGCAGCGGCGCTTCACCTGGCGAGCCTGCTCATGGTCCTTGCAGGTGCCGGTCTTGCCACGCTGTTCCGCTCCCATCGGCCGCTCGCCGCCGCGCGTCCTGATCGACGGCGCTCCATTGCGCAGTTCTCATTCGTATTTCGCGCCGCTACGGCGTCGATCATTGTGGTGCTGGCTTGTGTGGTCGCGTACAAAGTGGGCATGGTCCTCCACAGGTACGGGGACCCGTTTGCCGCGCTATGCCAGGTCCGTTACGACTTAGTTCACGGGAGCTTTCACTATCCGTTGCCTGCCAGTCTTACAACCCTGTTGACGAACCTTGCGCTCTTGAATCTCGGGGTGTGGTTGGCCCGCCGCCAAGACATGGTAAGCATCGCGATGGTTGTGGCGCTGTTGGTGCTGGCCTTTCTGAACGATCTTGCGACCGCCGATCAGGAGGGGTTACGTCTCGTCGTGCTCCTAGCGTGCGCCGTATACTATGCTGCGACTATATACTGGGGATCGAGACTTTCGCCGGTGCAGTACGCGACGTGGGCGACCGCGCTTGCCGGAGTGTTCTGTCTGTTCCTGCTCGTCGGCGTTCTTCGTGCTGTTCCGGTGGCCAGATTCTTCGGGAAGCCCGTCGTCGCGCTACGTTCCGGCAGCGGCTGCGTGGTTGGCGTCCTCGCGGCACCACCGTCGACGACAAATCAGATTGATTCCAGACTCGTAACGAACGGCCCACAGCCGCGGAGATGGCTCGAGGATCGAGTGTTCAATGCCACGTTCCGGCACGTGGATGGCGATATTGTGGGAAACTATGTTTCATCGAGTTGGTTCATCGCCAAGCCTCTGCCGAGCCCGGTCCCGGGTGCCAACACGCTTAGTGGTTTCTATACGCTCTTCCACCGGTTCGTCGGTCGTGACGGATCGGCGATGTCGGCTTCACCGGACCCTCGCTTCTACGCGAACATTGTCGGAGTCGGTGTATTCAACACCACCGACTACATCGCCATCTTCTACTCGGACTTCGGGCTCGCTGGGGCGTTGATTCTGAGCGCCTTCATGGGCGCGGGGGCGCAGTGGGTGTTCTTGCGCGCGCGGGATAACGCGAGACTGGCGGATACCCAGGCGCTGGCCCTCGTGACCATGGGTTTGTTCATGTCGGTCCGCGGGAACTACTTCGGCGCGGTGGGGTTCTGGTTCACGTTACTGCTGGTGTACGCGCAGGAGCGGGCCTTCGGCCGGCTGGGCGAGGTGTCCGCCGCGGGCGCACATCTGGTCGAGGACGGCAAGCCGCGAGTCTAGCGCGCACTGACCAGCGCGAGGATCTCCGCAAGTCGGTCCCGATAGGTGTGGCCGCCCTCTGTGATGTGCTGGTGCCCGGCGATCGCGATCCGACGCCGATCCGAGTCGTGCGCGAGGTAGTGGCGCACCTGCGCGGCGAGATCTTCCGGTGACTCGAAGAACGCCGCGTCGACCCCCTCCGTGAAGAGCCGGCGGTGTTCTTCCGTGTCCTCGGCCAGCATGAACGCACCGCATGCGGGGATTTCAAAGGTCCGCATGACGTGTCCGTCGCGGTTGGCTCGCCGTACCAGGCACAGCGCGATCTTGGAACCTCCGAGCGCCAGCCGATAGTCCCGCCCAACCACAAATCCCCGCGCGTATGGTCGCAGGTCCGGGTACTGGTCCCAATACCCGCCGTACAAGGCCAGCGTCACGCCGGGGATGCCCGCGATCACGCTCGCGTAGGGCAGGCGGTCCCGATCGGCGCCGCCGATGAACGCCACGTCCGACGAGAACCGCCGCCGCTCCTCGTCGCTTGCGGGCGGTTCGGGGAAGTGCAAGTCGGGCCGGTACGCAAAGAAGAGATGGGCGACACGGCGCGCGCCCGCCTCCCGCAGATCACCCAGGATCGCGTGCTTCGTCGAGCAGTACAGGTCATACCTGGGGATCGAGGCGAGCAGGTCCGGGGTCGAGTGCGCCGGGTTGAACGGATCGTCGGTCGCGTAGTTCACGAGGAACGCGCCCGTCTCGCGCTTGATCGCGCGGAGCGTGCCGGGCGCCACGTACGTGCCCTTCACGATCAGGACCACGTCCGGGCGGAACCTCCAGGCCTCGCGGCGGAGCGTGCGATTGAACCGCCAGTAGCTCAACGGGCGGCGGTGCAGCAGGCGGTAGGCGACCTTGTGGATCAGGGAGTGCTCGAGCGGGGCCAGGAACGTTCCCTCGTCGACGAACCGGTAGGGGTGGCCGGACGCGGCGAGCGCGTCCAGGAACAGCGGCGTGGTGGGACGGTACAGCGTGGTGTCCACCAGCAGGATCCGCATCGGCGCGCCGGGGCGTCTCTCGCCGGGCTACGACTGGGTGATGATCTTCGTGCCCTCGAAGTCGAAGCGGAACCTGACCTCGGGGAGGCCGGCCTGGCGCATCGCGCGGCGGAGATGGACCTTGTCCTCGGCGTAGAACATCAAAAACCCGCCGCCGCCGGCGCCGATCAGCTTGCCCCCGAGCGCACCGTGGCGCATCCCTAGCGCGTACCAATCGTCGATCTGGCTGTTCGACATGCCGCGGGAGCGGCGCCGCTTGTGCTCCCAGTGAACGTTCAACAGCTCCGCAAACCGTCCCAGATCTCCCTGCTCGAGAGCGTCTCGGCTCTTCAGACCGAGATCTTTCACGAAGTGCAGCTCGTCCAGCATCGTCGCATCGCGGGACTTGCTCCGGTCGTCCTGGTCCCGCAGGATCTCCGAGGCCGCCCGAGAGTAGCCCGTGAAGAACAAGACCAGGTTGTCCTCGAGGGTGGAGAGCGTGTCGGGATCGGTCTTGAGCGGTTCCGCCTCGACGCGCCCGTTCGGCAGGAAGCGGAAGCAGGCGACCCCGCCGTACGCCGAGACGTACTGATCCTGTTTCCCGACGGGTTCGCCGAGGATGTCGATCTCGATGCGGCACGCCTGCTCGGCCAGTTCCTCCGGATGGACCAGGTTCTTCTTGAACGTGTGGAGCGCCTTGAGGAGGCCGGTCGTGAAGCTGCCGGACGAGCCGAGCCCGGTGCCGGCGGGGATGTCCGCCATGCTCGTCAACTCCAAGCTGGCGATCGCGACCTCCGTCAGCCGCAGCGCCTCTCGGATGATCGGATGCTGGATGTCCTCGAGGGCCGTGACGCGCTCGGTCTTGGAGTACTTGATGATCAGGTGCGGGACGAACGTGCGGTGCAGGGTGATGTACACGTATTTGTCGATGGCGCCGCCGATCACGAAGCCCCCGTGCTCGCGATAGTACGAAGGGAGATCGGTGCCGCCGCCGCCGAGCGTGATGCGGAGTGGGCTGCGGGTGATGATCATATGCTCGGGGCTTCGCCCCGTCGTTAGGAGATCCTCCCGATGCGGGCACGACAGCGCCGCGGCGCGGTGCCGGGCACCTCGACGCCCGGGGGCGCGTCGTGGTACGCTCAGACGGCGACGTGGTGACCCTCTCTTCTGCTTTCGGGCGCGAGAACGCCGTGGACGGGCGCGCATGACGGCCTTCCGCGTTGCGTACCTCATCTCGCATCCGATCCAGTACCAGGTGCCGTTGATTCGCCGCCTCACAGCCCACCCGGAGCTCGACCTCACCGTCTACTACATGGACGACGTCGGGGCACGAGAGTACCACGACCCGGAGTTCGACGTCGCGGTGCGCTGGGATCTCCCCATGCTGGACGGGTATGCGTGGCGGGTCCTGCCCAACCGGTCGCCGATTCCCGCCGCCGACCACTTTCTGCGGTACGTCCACCCGTCCGTGATCGGCGTGCTGCGCCGGGAACGCTACGACGCGGTGATCGTGCACGGGTACGCGCACGCGACCGAGTGGCTCGCGTTTCTCGGGGCGTGGGCGAGCCGGACGCCCTTGTTCCTGCGCGGCGAGTCCACGCTGCTCGGCCGGCGCCGCCCCTGGGTGCGCGCCGGGAAGCGCGTGTTGCTCGGGCCGGTGCTGCGGCGGATGCGGGGGATGCTGGCGATCGGCGAGCGTAACCGCGCGTTCTACCGGGCCTACGGCGTGCCCGAGGACCGCATCTTCTCCGTCCCGTACGCCGTCGACAACGAGCGGTTCATGGCCGACGCCGACCGCCTGCGCCCTGAACGTGCGGCGCTGCGGCGGCAGCTGGGATGGGCGGCCGATCGTCCGGTAATTCTGTACTCCGGAAAATTGATCGCCAAGAAGCGCCCCATGGATCTGGTCGAGGCGGCGGCACGGCTCGCGGCGGACAACGCCCCGCTGTTCGTGCTCATGGGGGACGGCCCGCTGCGAGGGGAGATGGAGGCCGAAGCGGCGCGGCGCGGCCTCGCCCACGTCCGCGTCACCGGGTTCGTTAACCAGGGTGAGGTCTCACCGTACTACGCTGCCGCGGACGTGCTGGTGCTGCCGTCAGGATACGAGCCGTGGGGGCTCGCCCTCAACGAGGGGATGTGCTTCAGCCTGCCGGTCGTCGCGAGCGACGCGGTCGGTGCGGCCCCGGACCTCGTGCGAAACGGCGAAAACGGGTTCGTCTACCCCGCGGGCGACACGGCCACGCTCGCCGACGCGCTGCGCCGGGTGTTGCGCGATCCGGAACGGCGCGCGCGGATGGGCGCCCGGTCGCGTGAGATCGTGTCCGGGTACTCGTACGACGCCGACCTCCGCGGCATCCTCGAGGCACTTCGTTCCCTGCATCCGGATCGTGCGGCGGTCGCGCCTACCGCCGACCGCAGCGCCGGGGTGGCCGACCGCCCGTGAGAGCCGCCTCCGGAGCCCGGCGCGCGCTCCTCGGCGCCCTGTGGCTGAGCACGACTGGCTACATGACGTTTGCCCTCAACTTCGGCGTCACCCTCGTGCTCGTCCGGTTCCTGTTTCCCAAGGACTTCGGACAGTTTGCGCTGGCGAGCTCGCTGGTGGACCTGCTGTCGATCGTCACCGCGTTCAGCTTCTCTCAGGGCATCATCCAGATGCGGGACGCCCCGAACGTCTCCGAAACGGCGTACGTGCTCAGCCGGCGGTTGTACTGGTGGATGCTTGCCGGGGGGGTCGTGCTGTGCGGCGTGTTGAGCCGGCACTACCCGGGGCCGTTCATCCCGCTGTTCTTCTCCTTGTTTGCCGTCCGCAACCTCACGCTGTTCTCCTACGTGTACCAGGCGCAACTGGAAAAGGAGTTCGCGTACAACCCAGTCTCGATCGTGCGTCTCGTCACCTCACTCCTGTCAATCATCGTCGCGCTGGGCCTCGCACGCGCCGGCGCCGGCGTGTGGAGCCTGCTCGGGCGCGAGGTCATGCTCTCCGGGGTGGCGCTCATCGGCAACCGCATCGCGAGCCGCTGGCGCTACCGAGGCGGGTACAACCACGAGACCGCGCGCCGGTTGTGGCAGTTCGGGTGGCAGATGTTCGTGACGCGGGGGCTCGAGACGCTGTGGTACCGGGCCGACACGGCGCTCCTCGGGGTGCTCTCCGGCACCGTCGTGCTCGGATTCTACGACCGCGCGCGCTATCTGGCCGAGTTCGGCCACTACATCGTCTCGTTCGGTGCGGTCCAGGTCGCGTACCCGGTCTACGCCAGGCTGCAGGGACGCGCCGACGCCGTGGCCTACGCGTACCGGTTGACCCATGGTCTCCTCGTGCGGCTGATGTTCCCGGTGTTGATCTGGCTCGCGCTCTTCCCGCACGAACTCGTCGGGCTGTTGTACGGCGCCGGCACACGGTGGGACGAAACCGCGACGATCCTCCCGTGGCTCGCGATCTTCGGCTTCGTGTACCCCGTGGCCGAGAACGTCAAGGTGCTGCTGACCGGGATCGGCCGGATCGAGCAGGCGGTGCGGTTCCGCGTCGTCCAGCTCGCCGTGTCGCTCCCGCTCCTGGTACCGGCGATCCATCAGTGGGGCGCGACGGGGGCGGCGGGGGTGATGACGCTCAGCGAGGTCGTCGGGCTCGGCTCCAGCTACCTGTCGCTCCGGAGGGAGATCGGCTCCCTGGCGCTCGGCGGCTACGTGCGGCCGGCCGTGGCCGCGGTCGTGGCCGGTGGGGCGATCGCCCTGAGCCGGACGTGGCACGTGTTGCCGTGGACCGGGCGCGCGGGGTTTGCCGCCAGCCTCGCCGCATCGGGCGCCCTCTACGTGGTGTGCCTGCTCATCTTCGACCGCCAACAGCTGCAGGAGCACCTGCTGGCGCTGGTTGCGGCCTTTCAAGGGGAGGCGTTGCCGACGCGCGCGGCAGAACCGGGCGCGTCGAACGGCCAGGTGCCGGACGCGGCCGCCGACCCAGTGGGCTCCGACGACCCGCGATGAAGGTGACGGTCTCCGCCGGGGGGACGTTTCACGCGTTTCGCCTCGCCGAGCAGCTCGAACGCCGGGGATTGCTCCACCGGTTGATCAGCACACACCCCCCGATGCGCGGCGAGCGTATTCCGCGGGAACGCGTTAGGTTCAATCCCGTCCCGGAGCTTCTGCTGCGGGGTCCCCGCAAGCTCCGCCTTACCCGGGGCAGCGGCGGCGACCGGTTCGACTATTGGAAGGCGGTCACGTTCGATCGATGGGCGGCGCGGCACGTCGGCGGCTGCGACCTGTTCGTGGGCTTCTCGCTCTTCTCCGTGGTCTCCGGCCGGGTCGCGCGCGCCCGCGGCGCGTGCACGATCCTGGACCGCGGCTCCACGCACGTCCTGACCCAACGCGCGCTCCTGGTCGAGGAGTACCGGCGCTGGGGGGTGGCGGGGCCGCCGATGGATCCCCGCCTAGTGGCCCGACAGTTGCTGGAGTACGACGAGGCCGATTTCATCTGCGTACCGAGCCAGTTCACGGTGCGGAGCTTTCTCGACCACGGCGTGCCCCGCGACCGCCTGCTGCACGTGCCCTACGGGGTGGACCTCACGAATTTTTCACCGGCCCGGACACGTGGCCGGCCGTTTCGGATCATCGCGACGGGGCTGGGGATCCGGAAGGGGACGCCCCATCTGCTCGACGCCGTCTCGCGGCTGCGCGTTCCCGGCGTCGAGCTCTGGCTCGCCGGCGAGAGCACGCCCGACCTGCGCGGGATCCTCGGCCGGTCGCGTACGCCGTTCCGCCATCTCGGCAAGCTCTCCCAGGCGGCACTGGCTGAGGCGTATCGAGGCGCCTCGGTCTTTGTGCTACCATCGGTCGAGGAGGGATTGGCCCTGGTAATCCTTGAGGCGATGGCGAGCGGCCTGCCGGTCGTGGTCACCCCGAACACCGGCGCCGAGGACATTATCACGGACGGCCGCGAGGGGCTCGTGGTGCCGGCAGCAGACCCGGACGCGCTGGCCCGCGCGTTGCTGTCCCTGTACGAGAACGAGGACCGGCGGGCCGCGATGAGCGAGGCCGCGGTCGCGACGGCCGCCGGGTGGAGTTGGGACGCCTACGGGGATCGCATCGCCGTCGCCTACGCCCGCGTCGTTGCGCGACAACCGTCGCCCGGCACCCGGCCGTAATGCGCGTTCTTCTCTTGACCCCGCACTATCTTCCTGAGATCCGCAGCGTGTCCGTGTTGATGTCGCAGCTCGCGGACGATCTCGCTGCGGCCGGGCACACGGTTACCGTGTTGACGCCGTACCCACCCGCCAACATGGCCGAAGTCGAGGCGGTGTCGGTTCCCGCGCGCGAAGCGCGCAACGGGGTCCGCGTGCTGCGCATCCAGGTGCTCCCGTTTGTGAAGGTCGCGCCGGTGGTGCGGGCGCTCACCCACTTCACGCTCGCGGGGGCGATGGCGGCCGCCGGGCTTCGCGAAGGGCGGCACGACGTGATGATCGCGTACTCGCCGCCGCTGACCCTGGCACTCGCGTGCGAGATCCTGGGACGCTGGTGGCGCGCCCCGTACGTGCTGAACGTGCAGGACGTGTACCCGCAGACCCTGATCGACCTCGGGCTGGCCCGGAACCGCGTCGTGGTTGCGGTCCTCCGCTGGCTCGAGCGCCGCGCGTACCGGCACGCGGCGGCGATCACGGTCCACTCGGAGGGAAATCACACGCTCGTTGCGGCGCGTGGGGTTCCCGACGGGAAGATCACTGTCGTGCACAACTGGATCGATACGACCGAAACGGCCCCGGGCCCGCGCGACAACCAGTACCGTGCCGAGTTCGGTCTCCGGGACGCCTTCGTCGTGCTGTTCGCCGGCGTGATGGGGTACGCACAGGATCTGGCGGTGATCGTCGAGGCCGCCTCGCAGCTGCGAGACGAGCGCGACGTGGTGTTCCTGCTCGTCGGCGATGGGGTGCGGCGGCAGGAGGCCGAGGGGCTCGTGCGCGCCCGCGGCCTCCAGAACGTCCGGTTCGCGCCGTTCCAACCGGTGGAGCGGTATCCGCTGTTGTTGAACGCGGCCGACTGCTGTCTCGCGACGCTCCAGGCGTCGGTGGCGACACCGGTGGTTCCGTCGAAGATCGCCGGCATTCTCGCCGCCGCGCGCCCGGTTGTCGCGGCGTTCCCCGAAGGCGATGCCCGCGGGCTCGTCGAGGCCTCGGGCGGCGGCGTGTGCGTCGCGCCGGGCGACGCGGCGGCGCTGGCTGCGGCGATCCGGCGGCTCGCGCGGGACCCCGCGCTGGGCCGTTCGATGGGCCAGGCGGGACGGGCGTACGTGGAGGCCCACTACTCGCGGAGCAGCGCGACGGGCGCGTACGACCGTTTGATCACCGACGTCGTGAAGCGCACGCGTCCCACCGCAGGAGATTCTCTCGAGCGAGGCTAAAATCGGTTAAGATATGAACATGAGTTCTGTCCGCCACGCCCCGGAGGAGAAGATCGGCGCGTTCCCGATGGGCGACTCCAGCACAGAAGCAGCGCGGGTTCAGCGCGCGCCGGAGGGGTATGCGCTCAAGCGGCCGATCGAGATCGCCCTCGCGCTGGCCGGTCTCGTCCTGCTGCTGCCGGTGTGCCTCGTGGTCGCCTTTTTGGTGTGGGTGGGCGACCGGGGTCCCGTGTTCATTCACCAGGTCCGCGTCGGGCGCGACGGGGTGCCGTTCCACGTGATCAAGTTCCGGACGATGCGGGAACACGCGGTCGGTGGAGTCCACCGGCAGGCGACGGTCAACGACAGCCGGATCACGCCGGTCGGGAGGATCCTGAGGGCGGCGGCGCTCGACGAGATCCCGCAGCTGTTGAACGTCTTGCGGGGTGACATGAGCTTCGTGGGGCCCCGCGCGCTGCTGCCGCAGGAGATCGAAGTCGACCCGCGCCGCCGCCAGTATCACCGCATCGAGGACGTCCCCAACTATCACGTGCGCATCTCCGTGCGGCCTGGCCTCACGGGGTTGGCGCAGGTCTACGCGCCCCGGGACATCAGCCGTCAGCGGAAGTTCAAGTACGATGCCCTCTACGTGCGCCGGATGAGCCTGGGGCTGGACCTGCGCTTGTTCGCGCTCTCCGTCTTCATCAGCGTCACCGGGCGCTGGCCCCGGCGGGGCCGCCCAGAATGGCATCGCACGATCGGGTGACCGGCTCCGGGGTCGACCGGACGTACGTTCCCGAGCACCCGGCGCGCGGCGGCGACGTCCCCCTCGCCGTCATCATCCTGACCCACGACGAGGAACTGAACCTGCCGAACGCGCTCGCGAGCGTCACCGGCTGGGCCGCGGACGTCTGGGTCGTGGACTCCAACAGCACCGACCAAACGGTGGCGGTGGCACGGGCCTGGGGTGCGCAGGTGGTCACCCACGCGTTCAGCGGCTACGCGGCGCAGCGGACGTGGGCGCTCCGGACGCTGCCGTTTCGGCACGAGTGGGTGCTGTTCCTCGATGCGGACGAGAGCGTCACCCCCGAGCTCCGCGACGAACTCCGCCGCCGGTTGTCCGCGCCGCTCGGGGACGTCGCGGGATTCTATGTGAAGCGCCGGTTCATCTTCCTGGGGCGCTGGCTCCGTCACGGCGGATACTATCCCGTGTGGCTGCTGCGGATCATGCGGCACCGCCTGGCCCGCTGCGAGGAGCGCGGGGTCGACGAGCACCTGCTCGTGGACGGTCCGACCGCGAGGCTCGAGCACGATCTGCTCCACGAGGACCGCCGTCCGCTCGCGCGGTGGGTGGAGCGGCACACGCGGTACGCGGCGCTCGCCGCCGCCGATCTCGTGCGCCGGGCGCCCGCGGAGGCGGTCACGCCGCGTCTGCGGGGCGGGGATCCCGCCGAACGGTCGCGGTGGTGGTACGAGCGCGTCTACCGCCGCACGCCGCTCGGGGTGCGCGCGCTCGCGTACTTCACGTACCGATACGTGCTGCGCGGCGGTTTTCTCGACGGCCGGGAGGGATTTATCTACTACGTGCTGCAGGCGCTCTGGTACCGCGTCTTGGTCGATGCGCACGTGCTGGAAGCGCGCCGGGCCGGGGCGCCCGAGAAGCCCGCGAGCGCACCCGCGCCCTCGCGGGTCGGTCCCTCGGCGGAGCCATGAAACAGGTCGTCCTCAGTCCCCGGACCGGGGCGCTGAGCGTCGCGGACGTACCGGTGCCGCAGGGCCGGCCCGGCGCGGTGCTCGTGCACAACGCGGCGTCCGTGGTGAGCGCCGGGACGGAGCGATCGGTGATCGCGCTGGCGGGCAAGAGCCTGGTCGGGAAGGCGCGGGCGAGGCCGGACCTCGTCCGGGAGGCGCTCAATAAGATGCGCCGGGACGGGCTCCGCGCCACGGTCCGCGAGTCGTTCCGGCGCCTCGAGATGTCGCAACCGCTCGGCTACAGCAGCGCGGGCACGGTGCTCGCCGTCGGGGCCGGGGTCGAGGGGATGACTCCCGGCGACCGGGTTGTCTGCGCGGGTGCGGGCTGGGCCAACCACGCCGAGATCGTCGTCGTGCCGGCGCAGTTGTGCGTGCCGCTCCCGCCGGAGGTGTCGGCGGAAGCCGGGGCGTTCGCGATGCTCGGCGCGATCGCGCTGCACGGTGTGCGCCGCGCCGGGGTCGGTCTCGGCGAGGTCGTCGCGGTGCTCGGCCTCGGGATCCTCGGGCAGCTCACGGTCCAGCTGCTTCGCGGCGCCGGGTGCCGCGTCGTGGCGCACGACGTCGACGCCGAACGCGTCGCGCTCGCGGAGCGCCTCGGGGCGGATGCGGCGACGGTGGAGGCGGCCGCTGCCTCCGCGGCGACGCTCCGACTGTCGGGCGGGATCGGCGCCGACGCGGTGATCATCACCGCGTCCACCGCCGGCAACGGTCCGATCGAGTTCGCCGCCGAGCTCGCGCGCGTGCGGGGCACGGTCGTGATGGTTGGCGTGACTGGCATGGAGATTCCGCGCCGTCCGTTCTGGAAGAAGGAGCTCGCGTTCGTACTCTCGCGCGCCTCCGGCCCCGGCGCGGAGGAGGCGGCGTACGAGCGCCGCGGCGTGGCGTATCCGCCGGGGTATGTCCGGTGGACCGCCGGCCGCAACATGGCCGCGTTCGTCGGCGGACTCGCGCGGGGGACCGTGCGGACGGAGCCGTTGATCACCCACCGGTTCTCGATCGACCGCGCGGCCGATGCGTACGCGCTGATCCAAAGCGGCGCCCCGCATCTCGGCGTCGTCCTGCTCTATCCTGAGGAGACGCCCCGGGACCGCACGATCCCGCTTCCGCGTGCGGTCGCGTCGCGCGAGCCGGGCGCGGGCGTCGGCATCGGGGTGATCGGCAGCGGGCTGTTCGCACAGACGGTGCTGCTGCCCGCGCTGCGGCAGATCCCCGGTGTCCGGCTGCGGGGGGTCGCCGCCACCTCGGGGCTGTCGGCGCGGACCGCGGCGGATCGGCTGGGTTTCGAGTTCTGCACGACCGATCCGGACGCGGTGCTCGGCGATCCGCACGCAGGCGCGGTTGTGATCGCCACGCGCAACGACACGCACGCGTCGCTCGTGGAGGCCGCGCTGCGCGCCGGCAAGCACGTCTTCGTCGAGAAGCCGCTCGCCCTGACCCCGCAGGAACTAACGCGCGTGCTGGCCGCGTACGCGGCATCGCCCCGCGTCCTTGTGGTAGGATTCAACCGCCGCTACTCGCCAATCGTGCGGCGGATCAAGACGTTCTTGGGAGACGAGCATCCCCTGACGCTCGCCTACCACGTCAACGCCGGCGCCGTCGAAGCGGATCATTGGGTACACGATCCGGTGGAGGGCGGCGGACGCTGGCTGGGCGAGGGCGGCCACTTCGTGGATCTCCTTCAGTACCTGACCGGCGCGGACCCTGTGCAGGTCTTCGCGCGCGCCAGCGCGCCGGAGGGCGAGCCCGGGGTGTCATTCGTGATCTCGTTGGGATTTCGCGACGGGTCGGCCGGGACGATCGTGTACGCCGACGGGGCCGATCGGGCGGCGTGGCGGGAGCGGCTGGACGTGTTCGGCCGGGGAATCGCGTGTACGCTCGAGGACTTCCGGCGGGCCGCGCTCGCCCGCGGCGGCCGGGTGCGCCGGGTCACGCTCCGCGAGGCCGCGCGCGGCCACGCCGAGGAGCTGGCCGCGTGGGTCGCCGCTGTGCAGGGCGAGGCGCCGCCGCCGGTAGAGATGGCGGCGTACGCGGCGAACACGGCGTGCTGCTTCGCGGTGTTGGACTCGGTGCGCACCGGGGCGCCCGTGGCGGTAGAGGTGCCGGGGGCGGGCCGGGGCGGCGGGGATGGGGACGACGGGAGGGACCAGCGATGACGGCGGAACACAGCTACGACGGGCGCACGGTCCTGGTGACCGGGGGCGCCGGATGCATTGGGAGCAACCTTGTCTCGGCGTTGACTGAGGCCGGGGCGGCGCGGGTCTTTGTGGTCGACGACCTGTCCTCCGCCAGCCGGTGGAACATTCCGGACCATCCCACGGTGCGCTTCATCGAGGGCAGCGTGCTCGACGGAGAGACGCTGCGCTCGGCGTTCTCAGAGCGGCCCGACTACGTGTTCCACCTGGCGGCGCTGTTCGCCAACCAGAACTCGGTCGATCACCCGGAGCAGGACCTGCTGGTGAACGGCCTCGGCACGCTCAAGATGCTGGAATTCACGCAGCTCGTCGGCGTGCGGCGGTTCGTGTACGCGTCGTCGGGGTGCTCGGTGTACGGTAGCAAGGCGCCGCTGCCGCTGACGGAGGACTTCGTCTCGCTCGACCTCGACACCCCGTACCAGATCACCAAGCTTCTCGGCGAGCTCTACTGCAATTACTTCTCGAACTACTACAAGGTGCCGGTGGTGCGGACGCGGTTCTTCAACGTGTACGGCCCCGGCGAGATCCCGGGCCGGTACCGGAACGTCATCCCCAATTTCCTCTACTGGGCGATGCGGAAGGAGGCGCTCCCGATCACCGGCACCGGGGAGGAGACCCGCGACTTCACCTACGTGGGCGACATCGTCCAGGGGTTGCTCGCGGCGGGCATCTCGGAGGCCGCGGTGGGCGAAGCAGTCAACCTCGCGTCGGGGCGGGAGGTGACGGTCCAGACCCTCGCCACGCTGATCAACGGGATCACGGACAACTCCGCCGGCGTGCGCTACGTGGGGCGGCGTTCGTGGGATCATATCACGAGGCGGCGCGCCTCGGTGGAGAAGGCGGGGCAGTTGCTCGGGTATCATCCGGGCACCGACTTCGAGGCCGGCGTCCGGCGCACGCGCGAGTGGTTCATGACGCACTGGGACCGCATCGCCCAGGACGCGCGGTTCTAGGGGAGGACGGACGGTGATGCATGCGATCGTGCTCGCCGGCGGCAAGGGGGAGCGCCTCCGGCCGTTCACCGAGGACCGGCCGAAGCCCATGGTGGAGATCATGGGGATCCCGATCCTCGGATATCAGCTGCAGTGGCTCGCGGGGCAGGGGGTCACCGACGTGGTGATTTCGTGCGGGTACCGCCACGAGGTCATCGAAAGCTACTTCGGCGACGGGGCGCGTCTCGGGCTTCGGATCGCGTACGCGGTCGAGCGGGAACCGCTCGGTCGGGGCGGCGCGCTCAAGCTCGCGCTGTCGCAGGTGCCCGAAGGCGCCGACGCCGTCATCGCGACCAACGGCGACATCATCACGAACCTGCGCCTCACCCCCGTGCTCGAGGGGCACCTCGCTCGGCGGATGCTGGCGACGGTCGTGCTGACGCCGTTCGTGAGCCCCTACGGCATCGTGGACGTCGACGCCGACGATCTCGTCACGCAGTTTCTCGAGAAGCCCCGGCTTCCGTACTGGATCAACGCCGGGGTGTACGTGCTCTCGCCCTCGCTGCGCGACCGGTTGCCGGAGCGGGGCGATCACGAGACGACGACGTTCCCCGAGTTGGCGAAGGCGCGGCGCCTGGGCGCGTTTCGGTCCGAGGCGTACTGGCGGGGCGTGGACACGATCAAGGACGTCACGGAGGTCGGCTCGGAGCTGCAGGGTCGGCTGCTGAGCTTCTTCCGCGAAGGCTGAGGAGGCGGTGCGATGAACGCCATCATTCCGGTCGCCGGCCAGGGGAAGCGGTTGCGTCCGCATACGCACACGCAGCCGAAGGTCCTGATGAACGTCGCGGGTAAGCCCATCCTCGCGTACATCCTCGATGATTTGCGCGATCTCGGCGTCGACGAGATCGTCTTTGTCGTCGGCTACCTCGCCGAGAAGGTGGAGGAGTTCGTCAAGGAGCAGTACGCGTTCCGGGCGCACTTCGTCTATCAGGACGAGCCGAAGGGGAACGGGCACGCGATCTATCTCGCCCGCGAGCACCTCACGGGCCCCACGCTGATCGTGTTTGGGGACACGATCGTCGAGGCGGACCTGCACGCGGCCGTCCGGATGCCGCACTCGGCGATCGGTGTGCACCGCGTCCAGGATCCGCGCGCCTTCGGCGTCGTTGAGCTGGACACTGACGGGTTCGTGCGGCATCTGTGGGAGAAGCCAGAGACACCGCCGAGCGACCTCGCGGTCGTGGGCGTGTATATGATTCAGCGCCCGGCGCCGTTCCGCGCGGCGCTCGAGCGACTGGTGGACGAACGGCACGTCGTGCGCGGTGAGTACTGGCTCGCCGACGCCCTGCAGCTCATGATCGATGGAGGCGAGCACCTCCGGACGTTCCCCGTGAACGGCTGGTACGACTGCGGGACGCCGTCCGCCCTGCTGCACGCCAACCACGCGCTGCTCGAACGCGCCCCGCTGCCGATCCAGGTGCCCGGCTCGGTCGTGATCCCGCCGGCGTTTGTCGCGGAGACCGCTGTCGTGGAGGCATCGGTGGTCGGGCCCTACGTGACCGTGGCCGAGGGTGCGCGCGTGGTCAACGCCGTGATCCAGGAGAGCATCATCAACGCGAACGCGCGCGTGGAACGCGTGCTACTCGACCGCTCGATTATCGGGGAAAACGCCGCGATCACCGGGCGGCTCGGACGCATCAACCTCGGCGACAGTTCAGAAGTCGAGCTCTCCTGACGCGACCCGGCGCGATGCCGGACGGGGAGGCGCGCAACCGCTCCTTCCTCGCCGCCGGGCCGCGCTTGTGCGGCGGGGATCTACGGCTCCACTCGCAGGCGGGACCACACCGCGCGTGCGGTTTCAACCGCCGCCCACCCAAGACATAGCCCGCCGAGGACGTCGCTCGCCCAGTGGTCGCCCAGGTACACGAGGGACGCCATCATCGATCCCACGACCGCGATCGCGGCGACGGGCGCGCCGCGCAGCACCGTCCCCGCGATAAACGTCGCCCGCAGCGTATGGCCCGAGGGGAAACTGAACGGCGTCGGGACGCTGATCCCCATCCGGAAGACGTGGCGCTGCAGGGCGTCCGGCGGCCCGGGATGCGGCACCAGGTGTTTCAGTGCCACGGCGAGCAGGCTCAGCACGACGAGGCTCCCCGCGAGCCCGAACGCCGCCTCGGCCCGCGTCCGGTCCCGGCGGAGGAGGAGCAGCCCGGCGAGGGCGGCGCCCGCGACGACGACTTCGGCGTTGCCGGCGAAGACGTAGAGCGCGGTCGGGAGGTCTGGCGCCGGCGCTGCGCGGTGCACCCAGGTCGTGACGGCGACGTCCCACCGGTGGCCGGTCTCATGGGCGGCGACGGCCGCGAGTGCCAGGAACAGAATGAGCGAGGCGATCAGGCGGGCCGGAGACGCGCGCATGGGCGGATCTCTTCGGGAGGCCGCGGGCGTTTCCCCGCGGCCTCCCGTGTGTCCGATGGGGGCCGCGGGCGCAGGCCATCGACAGACGAGCGCTGTGAGGCTACACTTGGGGCGCGGGAGAAGGGTATCATCGCGAGCGCACGCGTTTGACGGTCTGGAGAGCCGCATGATACAATCCCGGGTGCTGTCGACGCGCGCGGGCCTCCACCGGTGCCGCGCGCGAGCTGTGAGGGGGACCAGATGCGCACGATCATGGCAAAGCCGGGCGAACACCAGCGGTGGTACGTCGTGGACGCAAAGGGGCAGGTGCTTGGTCGTCTGGCCAGCCGCGTCGCCGCCGTGCTGCGGGGGAAGGCGAGGCCGACGTTCACGCCGTCTGTGAGCGGAGACTACGTCGTCATCATCAACGCCGACAAGATCCGCCTGACCGGACGCAAGGCGCAGCAGAAGATGTACCATCGACACTCCGGCTACCCGGGCGGACTTCGGGCGACGCCGGCGGGCAAGATGCTGCAGCGGCATCCCGAGACGGTCCTCAAAGAGGCGGTGCGCGGCATGCTGCCGAAGACGCCGCTCGGGCGTGAGTGCCTGCGGAAGCTGCGCGTGTACCGGGGCGATGCGCACCGGCACGCGGCCCAGCAGCCCGTCGCGCTCGAACTGCCGCGGCGGGGCGAGACCTCGACGAAGGGACGTGACCAGTGATGGAAGCGCCGGTGATGACGTTGGCCGCGGGCGGCCGTAAGGAGGCCACGGCGCGGGTTCGGTTGGTGCCGGGGAGCGGGACGATCACGGTGAACGGGCGCGCGGTCGAGCAGCACTTCCCGAAGGGGCCGTTGCTCACCTCGATTCGCCAGGCGTTCGTCGTGTCGAACGCTGAGGGACGGTTCGACGTGATCGCGGACGTCCGCGGGGGCGGCGTCGTGGGCCAGGCGGGCGCGATCCGGCTCGGGATCGCGCGCGCGCTGCTGTCGCTCGACGGTGAACTCCGGTCCCCGCTGCGCAAGGCGGGTCTCCTGACGCGCGACCCGCGGCAGAAGGAACGCAAGAAGTACGGCCACAAGCGTGCGCGCAAGGGGTTCCAATACTCGAAGCGGTAGCGGCAGGTCGCGACGGGCGGCGCTTTGAGCGTCGCCCGTCGCACGCTCTACGCGCCATACCGGCATTCATCGCAGCCTGAGCTGCTCCGGTCTAACGGACGCCCGTCCCGGGCACGAAATAAGCGGCACCAACGGGATGGGGCGAAAGGGGAAGCGGAGCATGCGCGTCGTCGCATGGGTCATGATCGGGGTAGGCGCGCTGGGCGTCGCGCTCGCGGCCGCATTGCCGGCCGACGCAACGACCCGGTACACCGTCGCTTCGCACGATACTCTCTACAGCATCGCTCGGCACTTCGGCGTGCCCGTGTCACTGCTGATCGAAGCCAACGGCCTCGCCGATCCGTCGAGGCTCAACGTCGGTGAGGTGCTCACGATCCCGGATTCCGCCTCGCCCGGTCACGCCGCAGCGGGCCCCGCGTCACTACCGTCCCGCGGCGCGGGCTGGGGCGCCACCGTTCCGCCGACCGGCTCCATCGGTTCAGAGGGAGGCGGTGAGTCGTCTGGATCGCCCAGTACCATCGGCTCGCTGCTGGCGACGACCTCCCGCGCTCCCGCCGTTCCACCGGCGTCGTCCCCGACGACGTACATCGTGCAGCCGGGGGATACGCTCTATCACCTCGCGCGGATGCACGGGCTGACCGTCGCCGAGCTGCAGGACGCCAATCGCTTGGGCGCATCCGGCACCCTGCACGTGGGACAGGCGCTCGTGATTCCCACAGGCGGCCGCAGCGCGGGGCCGTCGACGCCCCAGGCGTCGTTGGGCGATCTTGTGGCGGTCGCGGAGCCGCCCGCAGTGGCGCCAGGCGCGGGCTCGAGTGCGGTCGGGCGCTACGGCGACACGCTGACGGTTCCCGGTCGCGCGACGCCGGGCATGGGAACCCCTGTGCCGCTGTCGATGCGGGCCACCTTGCTGGCGCGACGAACGGTCGCCACGGCCATGCAGTACCTCGGCACGCCCTACGTCTGGGGCGGGACGAGCCGGGCGGGCGTGGATTGTTCCGGTCTGGTGTACCTCGTCTATGCGCCCTACGTCCCCGGTCTCCCGCGCCTGTCGTACGATCAGTGGGCGACGGGCGTTCCCGTTAGCCCGAACGCCCTGGCCCCTGGAGACCTGGTGTTCTTCGACACCGACGGCAGCGGCGCGTCCCACGTCGGCATCTACATCGGCGACGGGCGGTTCGTGCACGCGTCCGGCACCGCTCACCGCGTCGTGGTCGACGGCTTCGACGAATCGTACTACGTCTCGCACTACCTGGGGGCCCGCCGCATCCTGTAGATCGCGCGTGCGGCACCCGGTCCCCGGACCGATCCTGAACGAGACGCCGCCTCTCGCCGTGGGGACATGTTGCCACGGTCCGCGGCGTCGTGCGGCGCGCGACTGTGTCCTCGAGGGACGCTCGCTGCCTCGGGTTCCCGGTGACTACGAGAGCGCGATCGCAGGCGACCGACGCCGCGCTCGACGCGCACACGCGTCCACGGCGCGGGGCGATGGGCCCGCGTAGACGCGACCTCCGTGTTGCATTATTATGATCCGAGGATGTATAATTATGCATCACCAACATGCCTCGAACCCAAAGCGGCGGAGGGGAGCGCGGACCGTGGAGAGGCCGTACGCGGTGGAGCGGGCACAGGTCGAGCTGCGGGGGCGGGACTTCCTCGCGATCCGCGATCTCGACGTCCAGGAAATGCGCACCGTGCTGGCCGTGGCGGCGGAGCTGAAGCAGCGCGGCCGCCACGGTGACCGCCCACCGCTCCTCGCCGGCAAAGTGCTGGCGCTCGTGTTTGCCAAGCCGTCGCTTCGCACCCACGTGACCTTCGAGACGGCGATGCTGCACCTCGGCGGCCACGGGATCTATCTCGACTCGCGGAGCATCGGCATGGGGACCCGGGAGTCGTACCCCGACATCGCCCGCAATCTCGAGCGGTGGGTGGACGGGATCGCCGCGCGCACCTTCGCGCACGCGAACGTGGTGGCGCTGGCCGCGCACGCCCGCGTCCCGGTGATCAACGCGCTGTCGGACTGGGAGCACCCGTGTCAGGCGCTGGCCGCGTTGCTGACGATCGAGGAGCGCTTCGGACGCGTGGGCGGCGTCCGGATCGCGTGGATCGGCGACGGGAACAACGTGCTTCGCTCGCTCGTCCTTGGCGCCGTCCGGCTCGGAGCGTCGATGGCGATCGCCACGCCGCCGGGGTACGAGCTCGACGCGGAGACCTTGCGGGATGCGCGGGTGTGCGCTGCGGACGGCGCGACCGTCGACGTGACCGACGATCCGGTGTGGGCCGTGCGGGACGCGGATCTCGTGTACACCGACGTCTGGACGAGCATGGGGCAGGAGGCCGAGCTCGAGGGCCGGCGCCGCGCGTTCTCGCGGTACCAGGTCAATGCCGCGCTGCTCGCCCACGCCCCGCGCCATGCGGTCGTCTCGCACTGCCTCCCCGCCCATCGCGGCGAGGAGATCACCGACGAGCTGCTGGACGGGCCGCGCGCGGTGGCGTTTGACGAAGCGGAAAACCGCCTGCACGTGCAGAAGTCCCTTCTCGCGTTGGCGTTGTAAGGGGGTTGCGCGCCCCGATCGACCGGCGCCGCGCCGGAGGTGGCCGGGATGCCCTGGCCGGTACCGTTTCCGCTTCGCGTGTGGGACCTCGTCGACATCCTGGTCGTCACGATCATCGTCTACCAGGTGTTGATGCTGATTCGCGGCACCCGGGCGGTGCAGCTTGTCAGCGGGCTGGCCGTCCTGTTCGGCGTGTACGTGGTCAGCCGCTGGTTGGGCCTGTACACGCTGCAGTGGCTGTTGGGCTACGTTGGTTTGGTCGTCCCGATCGCGCTGCTGATCCTGTTCCAGCCGGAGCTGCGGCGCATGCTCGAGCAGCTCGGCCGGGGCGGCGTCTCGCTCGTGGGGCTGAGTCCCCACGGGCTGGACCGCGAAGCCGCGATCCGGCTCATCAACGACGTCACACGGGCGGCGCGCGTGCTCGGCTCCCGCAAGATCGGCGCGCTCATCGTGCTCGAGCGCCAGGTCGGCCTGCAGGACGTGATCGACACGGGGATCCGTGTGGACGGGGTTGTGACGGTGCAGTTGCTGATCAACATCTTCTATCCCAACACCCCGCTGCACGACGGCGCGTTGATCCTGCGGGGAAACCGCGTTGCGGCCGCGGGCTGCCTGCTCCCGCTGAGCGAACGCCCCGGGCTGGCCAGGGGGATGGGCACGCGCCACCGCGCGGCGCTGGGCATCACGGAAGACACGGACGCCGTCGCGGTCGTGGTGTCTGAGGAAACCGGGACGATCTCGCTCGCCCGGGAAGGACGCGTACGGCGCGGCCTGAGCGAGGAAGAGCTCAAGGTGGCCCTGCTCGCGCTCGCCGGCCCGGCGCCGATGCGAGCCGGCGTGTTTCACGTGCCGCGCGTGCCGCCGCTCCGCGTGCCAGCGTTCTGGCCGTGGAGGAAGGAGGCATGAGGCGGCGGTTCGCCAACACGCGATTCGTCTACGCGGTGCTCTCCGTCGTGATCGCGACCGTGATGTGGCTCTATGTGGCCACGGCGCAGAACCCGCTCGTCGAGCGCATCATGACGCTCGACCTCCACGTGCGCGGGCTGGGCGCGTCCGAGGTGGTGGTGCAGGCGCCCAGTCGCGTGCAGGTGCATCTGCAGGGACCGCGCTCCGCGCTCGCCCTGCTCACGCCGGCGCTGCTTGACGCGTCCGTGGATCTCAGCGGGCTCCGCCCCGGCGAGCACCGGGAGCCGGTCTACATCGCCGCGCCTCCCGAGGTGCGCGTCGTCGAGCGGACCCCGGCCGAGGCCGTCGTGGTGATCGACGCGCTCATGCGGCAGCGGTTCGCGGTCGAGGTCAGCCTGATCGGCGTGCCGCCCCCCGGAGTGACGCTGGGCACGCCGCGCGTCCAGCCCGATCACGTCGCGATCAGCGGCGCGGCGACGCAGGTGCAGGAGGTGCGGCACGTCGTCGTGACGCTCGACACCTCCCAGCTGCGACAGCAGCTCTTCAGCTCGGTCCCCGTGCACCTGCTCGACGCGACCGGCCAGGAGGTGCGCGGCCTGACGATCGATCCGTCGATCGTGCAGGCGACGCTGCCCGTGCGCGAGGGGACGATCACCAAGATCGTGCCCGTGGTGCCGGCGCTCGTCGGATCGCCGGCCTCGGGGCTCGCCGTGACCGGCGTCACGATCACGCCGCAGACCGTCGCAGTGTCGGGGTCGGTGACCGCGCTGCAGGCGATCCAGACCGCGACCACCGCGCCGATCGACATCGGCGGCGCGCGCAGCGACGTGACGCGGAAGGTGGCGTTGGCCCTCCCGCAGGGCAGCGCCGCCCAAACCCAACAGGTCACGGTCGTCGTGCGCATCGGCCGGATGCTGCTCTCTCGGGTCCTCCCGGGGGTGCCGGTGCGCATCTCGGGCGTGCCCAAGGGCTCGGCCGCGCGGGCGGCGCCAGACCACGTGGACGTCCAGGTTGAGGGCCCGCAGGACGCCGTGCAGCGGCTCGCGCCGTCCGCCCTCATGGTCGAGGTGGACGCCTCCGGGCCCGCACGCGGCGCCCGCCGTGTGGCGCCGCGCGTCGTCCTGCCGAACGGCGTCCGGCTGCTCGCAATCACGCCGGCCCAGATCACCCTGACCGTGGCGCCGTAGCCGCGATGGGGCGGTTCTTTGGGACGGACGGCATCCGCGGCGTCGCCAACGCCGATCTGTCCACCGACCTCGTGGACCGGCTCGGCCGCGCGGCGGTGCACGTGCTCTCGCCCGGCGGCCGGGGACGGTTCGCGGTCGGCCGCGATCCGCGCATCTCGGGTGACCTGCTCGAGGCCGCGCTCGTCGCGGCGTGTTGTTCTGCGGGCGCCGACGTGCTCCGCCTCGGCGTCCTGCCGACGCCGGGGATCGCGTTGCTGACGCGCGATCTCGACGTGCACGCCGGGGCCGTAATCTCCGCGTCGCACAATCCGATGGAGGACAACGGCGTCAAGCTGTTCGCACCGACCGGGTTCAAGTTCCCGGACGAGATGGAGGCGCGGATCGAGGTGATGATGGACGAGGCTCCGTCGTTGCCGCGGCCGACCGGGGCGGCCGTCGGCCGCATCCAGGATGTGGCCGACGCAGCGGAGCGGTACCTCGCCTACTTGGTCGGGCTCGCCGGGGCGCGGCTCGACGGCTGGCGCATCGCGGTGGACTGCGCGAACGGCGCGACCGCGCACGTCGCGCCGCGGCTGTGGGAGCGCCTCGGCGCAACCGTGATTCCCCTGCACGCCTCCCCCAACGGCACGAACATCAACGCCGGCTGCGGGTCCACGCATCCGGAGGTGATCCAGGCGGCGGTCCTCGAACACCAGGCCGACCTGGGGTTTGCGCACGACGGGGACGGCGACCGCGTGATCGCGGCGGATCGCCGCGGCCGCGTGCTCGACGGCGACACGATCATGGGCATCACCGCGCTTCACCATGCGGCGCGGGGCACGCTGCCCGGCAACCTGCTCGTGGCGACGGTGATGACCAACATGGGGATCGAGGTCGCCCTGCACGCGCGCGGCGTCCGTCTCGAGCGCGCGCGCGTGGGCGACCGGTATGTGTTGGAGCGGATGCTCGAAACCGGCGCGCGCGTCGGCGGAGAGCAGAGCGGACACGTGATCTTTCTCGACCATGCGACGACCGGAGACGGGTTGGTGACCGCGCTGCAGCTCATGAACGTGCTGCTGGAATCGGGCCGCCCCGTGGAGGAACACGCCGAACCGTTCCTGCACCGGTTCCCACAGATCTTGCTCAACGTGCGCGTCCAGTTTCCGGAGCGCTGGCAGGACGACCCCGAGATTCTCGCCGCGGTCGCCGACGCGGAGCGGCGCCTCGCGGGGCGTGGGCGCGTGCTCGTCCGCGCGTCCGGCACCGAGCCGTTGGTGCGCGTGATGACCGAATGCGACGTCGCCGCGCTCGCGCACGAGACGGCGCGGAGCCTCGTCGACCTCATCGCGCGGCGGCTCGACGGGACGGTGACGACGCGTGATCCGTCTGCGTGACACGAACACACGTACGATATATTGACCTGGAATAGTTCGACCTTGCGGGATCGTCCTTGAGGCAATGGTGATCGAGGCCTGGATGCGGTATCATGGGCACGTGCTTTGATCGGCCGCACCAGGGTGTCGCGACACCCGGACGGCAGGAAGGGGGTGGCGGGGGACGTCGTCTTCACAGAAGCGCCGGAACTCGCCTGTAGTTGAGGGCGAGTTGACGAGGTAGGGGATCTCGAGCGGAGCCATCGGCTCCCATTCGGCGGGTGACCCTAGGCCAGGTCCAGGCCTCAAGGACGCTGACAAAACCCGCGGGCGACCGCGGGGACAAAAGGCGTCTGGGACCAGAGCCCCGACAGGCAGCGGGCGACGTGGCGGATACCCCGTCCCCACGGCGCCATCGGCGGACCGTGTGCCCGCCGCTGCTCGCTCGTGCCGTTCCCCACGCCCAGCGCGCCCGCACGGTCGGACCCCGACAGGGGTGGAGTACATCGAGCCGCGCGCGCGGCGGCGGAACGGGGTGGCGCGAGATCGTCGTCGGGTCCAACCCTGTCGCTGCACGCCCGCAGACGTCGTGCGCCTGCCGGCTCGTGTAGGGCATTACGGAGGCACAGACATGTGTGGAATCATGGGGTACATCGGTGAACGCCCGGCGGTCCCGGTGCTGCTGGACGGGCTTCGCCGGCTGGAGTATCGCGGGTATGACTCCGCGGGCGTCGCGGTCATGAACGGCGGGTCTGTCGAGGTGCGCAAGGCGGCGGGCAAGCTCGCGCGCCTGGCGGAGATCATGGAACGGTCGCCGGTGCACGGCGCGCTCGGAATCGGGCACACACGGTGGGCGACGCACGGTCATCCGTCGGATGAGAACGCGCATCCCCACGCGGACTGCCGGGGCCGGATCGTCGTGATTCACAATGGCATCATCGAGAACTTCCTGGAGCTGAAGGAGGAGTTGCTGGCGCGCGGCCACCGGTTCCACTCTGAGACGGACACCGAGGTGCTCGCGCACCTCATCGAGGAGACCTACCGGGGCGACCTTCCGTCCGCAGTCGAGCAGGCGGTGGATCGCGCGCGGGGCGCCTACGCGCTCGTCGTCCTCTCGGCAGACGAGCCCGACAAGATCGTCGCCGTGCGTCGGATCAGCCCGCTGATCGTCGGGCTCGGGCGGGGCGAGATGCTGCTCGCGTCCGACATTCCCGCGCTGCTCCCCTACACGCGCGACGTGCTCGTGATCGAAGATGGAGAGATGGCCGTGCTGACACGCGCCGGGGTGACGCTCACCCGCATCGGCGGCGGCGCCATCATACGCGAGCCGATGCGCGTGGAGTGGGACGCGGACGCCGCGGAGAAAGGCGGATACGCCCACTTCATGCTCAAGGAGATCCACGAACAGCCGCGGGCGCTTCAGGAGACGATGATGGGGCGTCTGCCGGACGACCGGGCGGTCGCGCTGGACGGGGTCGCGCTTCCCCCGGACGTCGCGCGCGCGTTGGACAAGGTGTGGCTCGTGGCGTGCGGGACCGCCTACCACGCCGGGCTCGTCGGTCGGGCCCTGCTCGAACGCCTGGCGCTGATCCCGGCGGAGGCGGACCTCGGGAGCGAGTTCCGCTACCGGCACCCGCTCGTGGGGCGCCGAGCGTTGGCGGTGGCGATCAGTCAGTCCGGGGAGACCGCGGACACGATCGCGGCCTCCCGCGAGGGGCGCGCGCACGGCGCGCGGACCCTTGCCGTCGCAAACGTCATCGGCAGCACGCTCCCGCGCGAAGCCGACGATGTACTCTACACCCGGGCGGGGCCCGAGATCGCCGTGTGCTCGACCAAAGCCTACCTGACGCAACTCGCGGCGTTGACGATGCTGTCGGTGCACCTGGGGCAGGCCCGGGGCACGCTCGAGCCGGCCCGGGGCACGGCGTTGATCCGCGGGCTTCGCGCGCTGCCCTCGCTCGCGCAGTCGGTGTTGCGGCGCGAGCCGGAGATCGTCGCACTCGCGGAGCGTCTGTACACGACCGAGGACGTCTTCTTCATCGGCCGGGGGCTCGACTACTACGTTGCGATGGAAGGGTCGCTCAAGTTCAAGGAGATCAGCTACATCCACTCGGAGGCGCTCGCGGGCGGCGAGCTGAAACACGGAACGCTCGCGCTCGTCACGCCGGGGGTGGTCGTCGTGGCGCTCGCCACCCAGCCGGATCTGCTGGATAAGACCGTCAGCAACATCCAGCAGGTGCGCGCGCGTGGGGCGGATGTGATCGGGGTCGCGACGGCCGACACCGCCGATGCCCTCCGGCCGCACGTGAACACCCTGCTCGACGTGCCCGCGACGGACCCGCTGCTCGCCCCGGTGCTGTCCGTCATCCCGCTGCAGTTGTTCGCCTACCACGTCGCGCGGCTCCGCGGGAACGACGTGGATCAACCGCGGAACCTCGCGAAGAGCGTGACGGTCGAATGAGAATCCTCGTGACCGGTGGAGCGGGATTTGTCGGGTCGCACGTCGCGGAGGCGTACCGCGACGCGGGCCACCACGTCGCGGTCGTGGACGTGTTGAGCGGCGGCCGGCGCAACAACACGCCGCCGGGGGTGATGTTCTATCGCATGGACATCCGGCGGCCCGAGCTCGCGGAGGTCTTCCGGGAGGAGCGCCCCGAGGTCGTATCGCACCACGCCGCCGAGGCGAACGTCCGCGCGTCGATCGCCAACCCGGTCGCGGACGCGGAGACCAACGTGCTGGGGACGCTGCGGGTGCTCGAGCTGGCGGCCCGCCATCACGTGTCCCAGATCATTTTCTCGTCCACGGCCGGCGCGCTGTACGGTGAGCCGGCGCGGCTGCCGGTGGACGAGGACGATCCGATCCTGCCGACGTCGCCGTACGGATTCCACAAGTACCTTGGGGAGCAATACCTCGGGTACTACCGGCGCATGCCGGGGCTGAACACGACGGTGCTGCGCTACGGCAACGTCTACGGACCGCGCCAGGATCCCCAGACCGAGGCCGGCGTCATCGCGATCTTCACCGAGGCGTTGCTCGCGGGACGGCGTCCCACGATCTTCGGCGACGGGACGCAGGTGCGCGACTTCGTGTACGCGGGCGACGTCGCGGAGGCGAACCTCCGCGCGATCGGGCGGCACATCGACCAGCCGATGCACATCGCAACCGGCGTCGGCACCTCGGTCAACGAGCTCGCGTGGCAGCTCCGGGTGCTCACCGGGGCATCGGTCGAACCGGAGCACGGCCCGGCCGTCTCCGGCGAGGTGCACAAGATCGTGCTGTCGCCCGCGCGCGCCGCGCGCGTCCTTGGGTGGCGGCCGAGCGTCTCGCTGGAGGAAGGGCTTCGGCGCACCGTCGAATGGTTTCGACAGCAGGGTTCCGCGGGCGCCGCCGGCGCGTGAGGTGGTGCGGCCGGGGGCGCGGGGGAGGATGGCCGTCGTGATCGACAAGGAGTTGCTCGAGATTCTGGCGTGCCCGGTGTGCAAGGCGCCGGTGATCGAGCAGGCGGAGCGGCTCGTCTGCACCAAGTGCGGACGGCGATATCCGATCCGGGACGGCATCGCGGTGATGCTCGTCGACGAGGCGGAGCCGGGTGCGGCCGAGCCGCGTACGCCGTAGTGCCGCACCGCCGATGATCTGCGCGGTGGGATTGGACGTCGTGGAGGTGCCCCGGGTCGAGCGTGTGATCGCTCGGTGGGGCGAGGCGTTTCTCGGTCGGGTATTCACCGCGGCCGAGCTCCGTCACGTCGGTGCGTCCCCCAGTGTGGCGCAGCGGCTGGCCGGTCGGTTCGCGGCCAAGGAGGCCGTGATGAAAGCGCTCGGCACCGGGTGGCGGGGTGTGGCGTGGCGCGAGATCGAGATCGAGAACGACGCGCTCGGCAACCCGCTCGTGCGGCTCACCGGCCGGGCGGCGGAGGCGGCGTTACGGCGCGGCATCGGCTCCTGGGCCGTCTCGATCTCCCACACCCGTGACCTGGCGACCGCCGTTGTCATCGCCGAGTGCCCGGGGTGAGCTCGTGGCGGTGACGCGCGACGCGACCCGGGCTGCCGGAACGCGGGGGCGCGAGTGAAACTCCCGACGCCGGCAGAGATGGCGGCGCTCGAGCGGCACGCCCAAGACGCGTTCGGCATCTCCGTGGCGGCACTGATGGACCGCGCCGGCGCGTGCACGGCGGAGGTCGCGCGGCGTCTGCTGCGCCCGCGCGGCGGGCGCCGCGTCGTCGTGCTGGCCGGCAGGGGCAACAACGGCGGCGACGGGTTCGTCGCCGCGCGCGACCTCGCGGCGGATCTCACGGTCACGGTCGTGCTCGCCGCGCCCGAAGAGGAGGTGCGGGGCGAGGCTGCGGTCCGGCTGCGCGCGCTCCGAGCGCGGCGCGTCCCGGTGCACGACGCCGCGTCGCTCGACGACCTGGCACTCGGTCGCATCCTCGGGGCGGCCGACCTGCTGGTCGATGCGATCTTCGGTACCGGATTCCGGGGACCCGCGGCGGGCGAGCCCGCTCGACTGATCGAGGCCGCGAACCGTTCGGGCGTCTCGATTCTCGCGGTGGACGTGCCGTCCGGCATCGACGCCGCGACGGGCCGGGCGGACCCGCCGTGCGTCCGAGCGGTCGCGACGGTGACCATGGGGTTGCCCAAGGTGGGCCTGATGCAGTACCCCGCCGCTGCCTGCGCAGGCTCCGTGGTCGTCGCCGACATCGGCATGCCGCCGTCGCTTACGGAGGCGGCGCCGATCGCTACCGCGCTTGCGACCGCAGCGTGGGTGGAGCGCACGATCCCCCGCCGGCCGGCGGACGGCCAGAAGGGCCAGTTCGGCCGGGTCGCGCTCGTCGCGGGCGCCCGCGGGTTTGTGGGCGCGTCGATCTTGGCGGCCCGCGGCGCGATTCGCGCCGGCGCGGGCCTCGTGACCATAGCGTTGCCCGCGTCCCTCGCCGCCGTTCCGGCCGGCTCGCTGCCTGAGGCGATGACGCACCCGCTTCCCGAGACGCCGGACGGGACGATCGCCGAACGCGCCGTGGAGACCGTGCTGGAGCTCGTCGAGGCCTCCTCCGCCGTGGCCGTCGGGCCGGGGCTCACGATGCACCCCGAGGCGGTGGCATTTGTGCGCCGGCTGCTCCCCCGACTCGGGCGCCCAGCGGTGCTGGACGCCGACGCCTTGAACGCGCTCGCCGGCGAGCCGCAGCGGCTGCGAGAGGCGGCGGGGCCCGTGGTGATCACGCCGCACCCCGGAGAGATGGCGCGCCTGCTCGGATGCGGGATCCCGGACGTGCAGCGGGACCGTGTGGAGACCGCGCGGTCCGCCGCCCGGTCGTTCGGGGTCACGGTCGTGCTCAAGGGCGCGCGGACCGTGGTCGCCGAGCCCGGCGGCGCGGCGCGGATCATCCCGACCGGCAACGCGGCGATGGCGACCGGCGGCATGGGGGACGTGCTCACCGGCGCGGCCGCGGCGCTGCTGGCCGCCGGGCTGCCGCCGTTCGAGGCCGCGGCCTGCGCGGCCTATCTCCACGGGCTGGCCGGCGATCTGGCCGCCTCCGGGGAACTGGGACTCCTCGCGCACGAGGTGGCCGACGCGATTCCCCGTGCGCTCGTCCGTGTGCGCACGGGCGACGTCGACGATGGGCTCCGGACCGTCTCCTGACCGCCCGCCGCCGCGCGGGACGTCGCCCCGGACCGAGGTCCCGAGACCGACGCGCGCGGCGTGGGCGGAGATCGACCTCGATGCGGTGCGCGAGAATCTCCGCGCTCTCCGCGGCGTGGCGGCACCGGCGCGCATGCTCGCGGTCGTCAAGGCCGACGCGTACGGTCACGGTGCCGTGCAGGTCGCGCGCGCAGCGGTGGGGGCCGGCGCGTGGGGGCTCGGCGTCGCCACGGTGGACGAGGGGATCGAGCTGCGCCGCGCGGGGATCGCGGCGCCCGTGCTGGTGCTGGGCTCGATCCGGCCCGAGGAAGCGGAGGCGGCGGTCGCGCATGAGCTGCGTCTGACGGTCTCGGAGACGACCGTCGCGCTCGCCGCGAGCCGTGCGGCCGCCACCGTCGGGCGGGTCGCGCATCTACACCTGAAGGTCGACACCGGGATGGGGCGGCTCGGCGTTGCGCCGGAGGACGCGGCCCCGCTTGCGACCCGCGTCACGGCACTCCCGCACGTGGCCCTGGAGGGCTGCTTCACCCACTTTGCCAGCGCCGACGAGGTCGATCTCGCGTCCGCGTCTGGGCAATTGGCGGTGTTCCGCGGGGTGCTCGAGGGACTCGAACGCGCGGGCGTGCGCCCCGCGTTCCGGCACGCGGCCAACAGCGCGGCGACCCTCGCGATGCCGGCGTCGCGCCTCGATCTCGTGCGCTGCGGGATCGCGCTCTACGGAATTCCACCGGCGCCGCATCTCGCGGGGCGGGTCGCCCTGCGCCCGGTGATGCGCTTGTGCGCGCGGATCGTGTACCGCAAGCGCGTGCCGGCCGGCACGCCGGTCGGTTATGGCCACACGCACCGCACCTCGCGCGAAACGACGCTGGTGACGCTCCCCGTCGGCTACGCCGACGGCTACCCGCGGCTCGCCGGCGACGGATGTACCGTGCTGCTCGCCGGCCGGTGCGCGCCCATCGTCGGCCGCATCAGCATGGATCAGATGACCGTGGACGCGGGCGACGCGCCCGCTGAACCGGGCGACGAGGTCGAGCTCTGGGGCCCCGCCGTGCCGGTCGAGGTTGTGGCGCGGGCGGCTCGGACGATCTCGTACGAGGTGCTGGCGCGGACGTCGCGCCGGGTTCCCCGGGTCTTCCTCGAACAGGGGCGCGTGTGCGCGGTGCGGACGCTGTGCGGGGACCAATGACGACAGAAGAGCCACGACCGTCGCGGCCCGCCTCGCTTGGCGGCGCCCGACCGCGGCGCCGCGTCACGGGCGCATGGACGTGACGACCCCGCAGTTCCGTCCGCTCGGAGATGCGGGGCTCGTCGTCGAGTTCGGCGGCGACGAGATCTCCGATGCGGCAAACGCCGCCGTGCTTGCACTCCGGCGGGAACTCGACGCGCGCCCGCCGGCGGGGGTGCGGGAGACGGTGCCGACGTACCGCTCGCTGCTCGTGGTGTACGATCCGGCGTCCACGTCAGCGTCGGAGGTCCGCACCGCCGTCACGGAGCGGTTGCGCGAAGCCGACCTGATGCACCTGCCCGCGGGGCGCCTGATCGAGATCCCGACGGCGTATGGCGGCGTCCACGGGCCCGATCTCGCGGGCGTGGCCGCGGAGACCGGACTGTCGGAGGCCCAGGTTGTGGCGGTGCACACCGGCGCCGAGTACCGAGTCTACATGCTGGGGTTTTCGCCTGGATTCCCCTACATGGGCACGCTGCCCCCTCCGATTCGCGTGCCGCGGCTCCCGTCGCCGCGCACCAGGGTGCCCGTACGTTCCGTCGCGATGGCGGGTCAGCAGACCGGTGTGTACCCGACGGATAGCCCGGGCGGATGGCGGTTGATCGGCCGGACGCCGCTGAGGATCTATGATCCGTTGCGCTCGGAACCGTTCCTGCTCGACGCCGGAGACCGGGTGCGCTATGCGGCGATCTCTGCCGAGGAGTACGAACAGCGGGCACCGGTCGACGAGTCCACACTGCCGGCGGTGATCCCATCCCGGCCGGACTTCGTCGCCGAGCACGGAGGGCTCCTCACCACGATCCAGGATCTCGGACGTCCCGGATATCGGCGCTTCGGGATGCCCCAGAGCGGCGCGATGGACCCGCTCGCGCTGCGGATCGTCAACCTGCTGCTGGGAAACCCGCCGGGCGCGGCTGCGGTGGAGGTCACGTTCCCAGGGCCTCGTCTCATCGCGCTCCATCGCACCACGATCGCGATTGGGGGGGCCGATCTCGCGCCGCTCGTGAACGGGCGAGACGCGCCGATGTGGTGCGCTGTGGCGCTCGCCGAGGGCGACGTGCTCTCGTTTGGCGCGCCGCGCACCGGGCTGTGGGGGTACGTGGCGATGCCCGGTGGCGTGGACGTGTCCCCGGTGTTGGGCAGCCGGGCCACCTATGTTCGCGGCGGGATCGGCGGCTACGGCGGACGGCGGCTCCGCGGCGGCGATCGCCTCGCCGCGTCGCGCCGGGCGCCTGCCGCATCGTTGCGGCTCGCCGGACCGCATGCGCCCCGGATCGGCGGCGACGCCGAGGTGCGCGTCGTAATGGGTCCCCAGGAGGACTACTTCACCCCGGAGGCGGTCGCGGCGTTCCTTGCCGAGGAGTACCACCTGAGCTACGAGGTGGACCGGGTGGGGTATCGGCTCGACGGCCCACGCCTTTCGCACCGGGCCCGCGTCGAGCTGCTGTCCGACGGGCTGCTCCCCGGAGCGATCCAGGTGCCCGCCGGCGGCCAGCCGATCGTCATCATGGCCGACGGTCCAACGGCGGGCGGCTACCCGAAGATCGCCGCGGTCGTGCGTCGGGATCTGCGCCTCTTGGCCCAGCTGCCTCGCGGCACGCCGCTGCGGTTTCGCGCCGTCGATTGGGAGACGTCGCGCCGGGCGTCGCAGGACGAGGCGGCGTACCTCGCGTCGCTTCGTTTTGAGCGCGCGTGAACGATGAGCCGTCCGGCTTGACGTGGCGCTGTTCCCGGTGAGACTATGGTGTAGTCTACTACTCCTTGTCCGCAAACGGGGTGGCGTCGTGGCGAGAACACTCGAGGATCTTGTAACGGTGAGGGAGGTCGCGCGGGAGTGTCACCGGACCGCCGAGACCATCCGCCGGTGGATCTGGAACGGGAAGCTGCCGGCCAGCAAACTGGGCAACCAGCTCTTCGTCAAGCGGGATGACCTGGCGCGCGTCAGTCGCGATAAGGCGCGGCGCGTTCCTGGGGGGACCGCGGGGACCGCGGAGAAGCGCGGCTATCCGAACCAGTTGGTCGTACTCAGGCGGGCCCGCGCTGTGCGGGACCGCATCCGTCGGCGTGTCGGCGGAACGGTCGATGTGCTGACGGCCCTTGATCGGTCCAGGGAGCGCCATCCGTAGATGGCGGGCCGAGTATGCATCGACGCCAGCATCGCGCTCATGCTGCTGCTTCCGCACGACCTCACAACGCAAGCGGACGCGCTCTGGAGCCTGTGGACGAGAGAGGGCGTCGACCGGGTGACGGCGCCTCTGTTTTTTGCCGAAGTGACCTCGGTCCTGCGGGAGCACGTGTACCGCGGAATCCTCAGCAACAGCGATGGGGACCAGGCGTTCGCCGTGTTTACGAGCCTGCGGATTCGAGGCATCTCATCCACGGGGCTCCAACCGCAGGCTTGGTCACTCGCCAAAGCCTACAATCGCCCGAGAGCCTACGACGCGCAGTACCTAGCCGTGGCGGCGATGTTGGGATGCGAGATGTGGACGGCGGACCGACGGCTGGTGAACGCCGTCAACGCTCCGTGGATCAGGTGGGTAGGCGACCACCGGTGAACCCGCGGCGATAGTGCCCGCGAGACCGCGGACGCGCGCCTTTTGACTTCCCGTTGGTTCGCATTGTACAGTGTGAGCGTGCGTGACGTCATCTCCGGGGGAGCGCCCGTGGCTATGCAACGTCCGCGGATCGGTGTCGTTGGAGCAACACGGACCGATCGGGAGCGCGACTCGTTTCGCGCGTACGTCGAGGCGGTGGAAGCCGCTGGCGGCGAAGCCGTCCCGGTGCTCCCCGGCGCGTCGCCTCAGCGGGCGCTAGACGATCTCGATGGGGTGCTGCTGACCGGTGGGCCCGATGTCACGCCCGAGGCGTACGGTGAGGCTACGCGGCCGGAGATGTCCGTGACGGCCGATCCTGAGCGCGACGCGCTCGAACTCCCGCTCGCGCGCGAGGCCGTCCGGCAGGACCTGCCCGTGTTCGCGATCTGCCGCGGCATCCAGACGCTCAATGTCGCGCTCGGGGGCACGCTGATCCAGGACGTGGACGTGGAGCGAACCGGTCGCCAGCAGTGGAGTCACGAACAGCGGAAGTCTCAACCCGACGCACCGCTCCACGCGGCACTGCACGAGATCGCGATTGCGCCCGGTACCCGCCTGCGCGACCTTGCGGGCGCCGACACGCTCGGGGTGAACACGTTTCATCATCAGGCCCTGAAGGACGTGGCCCCGGAACTGGTCGTGACCGCCCGCTCGATCGAGACGCAGGACGCGCCGCTGATCGAGGCCGTCGAGGCGCCGCAGCACCGGTTCGTCGTGGGCGTGCAGTGGCACCCGGAGCGCATGTGGCGCCAGGACGCGACGTGCGCACGGTTGTTCCGGGCGCTCGTGCGAGCGGCTGCGGAGACGTCCCGTCACCGGGCGGCGTCGGCTCCGGCTTCGGGCGCGGGGTCGCCGGAGCGGAGCGCCGTCCCGGGAACGCGCATTGGCTAGAGCGCCGCTGGTGCAGGTCACCCGCGGCACCGCGCGGGAGAGCCTGCACCGGGGAGCGGTGGCGGTCGTGGACTGCGCCGGCCGGCTCCGCTACCGGGCTGGCGACCCGGAGATGGAACTCTTTCTTCGCTCCTCGGCAAAGCCGCTGCAGGCCATCCCCTTGGTCGAATCCGGGGCGGCAGAGACGTTCGGGTTCGGCGAGGAGGAGGTCGCGGTGACGTGCGGCTCTCACTCGGCAGAGCCGGAGCATCTTGCGGCCGTCCGATCGATTCTCGACAAGGCCGGACTGGACGAGGGCGCACTGCAGTGCGGCGTCCACCCGCCGCTCGGCGCCGCGCAGGCCGCGGCGCTCGAGCGCGCCGGCCGGGCGCCCACGGCGCTCCACCATAACTGCTCGGGCAAGCACGCGGGGATGCTCGCGACGTGCCGGGCGCGCGGCTGGCCGGTGGAGACGTATCGGGCGCCCGAGCACCCCGTGCAGCGCGAGATCGCCAGGATCGTGGGCGAGTTCTGCGGGGTGCCGAGCGACGCCCTGGCCACCGGCACCGACGGGTGCGGCGTGCCGACGTTCCACCTCACCGTCTGGCAGACCGCGCTCGCGTTCGCCCGGCTCGCCGATCCGTCGGACCTGGGGCCTCGGCGGTCCGCCGCGGCGGCGCGCCTTGCGCGCGTGATGGTCGCCCATCCGCGCATGGTGGCCGGCACCGGCCGCTTGGACACGGTCCTGATGGAGGCGCTCCCCGGCCGGCTCGTCGCGAAGGAGGGCGCCGAGGGCGTGTCTGGGATCGGGCTCCTCGACCGCGGCTGGGGGATCGGCGTCAAGATCGAGGACGGCAGCCGGCGCGGGTTGGGAGCGGTGGTCTTGGAGACGCTTCGGCAGCTCGAGTTCGTGAGCGCGTCGGACCTGGACGCGCTCGCGGCGCACTACCGGCCGGAGATCCGCGGCACCGATGGACGGGTGGTCGGCGAGATGCGGGCGGTGTTCACGCTCGAGAAGGTGTCCTAGCAGCGAGCGCGTATTCCAGGACGCTGGCCCGATACGGCGTCCCCAAGGGGGGAGTCCATGAAGGTCTTCATCTCCGCGGACATGGAAGGCACGGCCGGTGTGACCGACTGGGAACAGGTCATGGCGAAACACCCCGAGTATGCCCGGTTCCGGCGGTTGATGACCGAGGAGGTCAACGCGGCGGCGCTCGGCGCGATCGAGGGCGGGGCCAAGGAGATCGTCGTCAACGACTCCCACGCCGACATGCGGAACATCCTGATCGAGGAGCTGCATCCGCAGGTCCAGCTCATCAGCGGGAGCCCGAAGCCCTACAGCATGATGCAGGGGATCGACGCGTCGTTCGACGCCGTGTTCTTCACCGGGTACCACGGCATTGCCGGCACGGCCAACGCGATCCTGGACCATTCGTTCAGCAGCGCGTCGGTGCGGCAGATCAAGCTCGGTAATCTCGTGGTCGGCGAGCCCGGGATGAACGCGGCGCTGGCCGGGTTCTTCAAGGTGCCGGTGGCGCTCGTGACCGGCGACGGCACGGCGGTGGCGCAGGTCAAGAAGCTGATCCCGCAGGTGGAGGCCGTGGCGGTGAAGGAGGCGATCGGGCGCGTGGCCGCGCGGTCGTACCAGCCGGTCGAGGCGCGCCGCCGGATCAAGGACGGCGCCCTGCGCGCGCTCAAGCGCGTGAAAGATCTCAAGCCGTTCGTCATCCCGCGGCCGGTGGCGCTCGAGATCGAGTGGCACTACACGGGGATGGCGGACCGGTGCATGTTGATCCCGGGCGTGACGCGCGTCAACGCCCGCGCCATCGGGTTCAAGGCCAAGGACGCCGAGCAGGCCTACACCGTGACGATCGCGTGCCTCGTGATGGCGCGGTCCACCCTATAGGAGGCCCGCACGGCCGGTTCCGAGCGCGATGCGTCCCGCCCCGCTCCGGAGAGCGCCGGCGGGGCCGCGGGCTCCCGGGATCCCGACAGCGCCCGATTCGCCGATCTCGCCGCGGCGCTGGACGAGGTGCGCGCGACGCCGAGCACGCTGGCGAAGACGGATCGGTTGAGCCGGTACCTCGCCACGCTCGCCGCCGACGACCTCCGGCGGGCGTGCACGTTTCTCAGCGGGGCCCCGTTCCCCCACGGTGACGCCCGGCGGCTCGGCGTCGGATGGGTGGCGATCGGCCGCGTGCTCCGGGAGTTGGTGCACGCCCCCGACGCGGAGTTCCACGCGACGTACCGTGCGCACGGGGATCTCGGCGACGCCGCGGCGACGCTGCTGCGGCGCTATCCGCCGCCGCCCGCGCTGTTCTCCGCGCCGCTCACGCTCGCCGACGTCGCCCGCGCGTTCGCCGCGATCGCGTCCGCCCAGGGCGCGGCCTCGAGGAGGGCGAAGACGGCCGCGCTCCGCGGGCTGTTGCAAGGGTCGACGCCGCGGGAGGCCGCCTACCTCGTCAAGATCATGACCTCGGACATGCGGGTCGGGTTGCGCGAGGGGTTGCTGCTGCCGGCGATCGCCGCGGCGTTCGGACGGGACGCCGCCGACGTACGCAGGGCGGCGCTCCTCGTCGCGGAGCCCGGTGAGATCGCGGTCCGCGCGCGGGCTGGCACGCTCGGGGCGGTGGCGATCGAGCCCGGGCGCCCGTTCCGGTTCATGCTGGCGAGCCCCGTGGCCGCACCCGCCGAGGCGTTCGACGCCGCGTCGCCGATCCTGTGGGTCGAGGACAAGTACGATGGGATCCGGGTGCAGGTCCACCGAACCGCCGCCCGGGTCGTGATCCTGTCGAGGACGCTCGACGATGTGACCCCCGCGTTCCCTGAGCTCACGGGGCCGCTCGGATCGCTCAGCGCCGACTACATCCTGGACGGCGAGGTGGTCGCATGGCGGGGGACGCGCCCGCTGGGGTTCTTCCGGCTCCAGCAGCGCCTCCAGCGGCGGGATCCCCGCGCGCTCCTGGACGAGATCCCCGTGGCGCTCTTCGCGTTCGACCTCCTGCATCGCGACGGCCGCAACCTCATTGACGCCCCGCTGTCCGAGCGGCGGGCGGCGCTCGAAGCACTCGTGCCGCGGCAGGGTGGCGTGCGCCTGAGCGCCGGGGAGCTGGCGCGGACGCCCGAGGACCTCGAGACGAGATTTCAGGAGGCGCGCGCCGCGGGCAACGAGGGGATCGTGATGAAGCGCCCCGACTCGCCGTACCAGCCGGGCCGCCGCGGTCGGCTGTGGACGAAATGGAAGCCGGGGGTGGGGACGCTCGACGTCGTGGTCGTCGCCGCCGAGTACGGCCACGGCAAACGCGCGGGCGTGCTCTCGGATTACACGTTCGCGGTGCGCGATGGAGCGCGCCTCGCCACGATCGGCAAGGCGTACTCCGGACTGACGGACCAGGAGATCGCCCGACTCAGCGCGTGGTTCCAGGCGCACACGCGGCGCGATCTCGGTGCGGTCCGTCTCGTGGAGCCCGCGATCGTGCTCGAAGTCGCGTTCGACGCGGTCACGAAGAGCGAGCGACACGACTCCGGCTTCGCCCTGCGCTTCCCGCGCATCGTCAGGATTCGCGACGACAAGCCGCGGGAAGAGATCAACACGCTGGCCGACGTCCGGGCGCTCCACGCGCGGTTGGCCCGGCACGCGGCCGGGATCCCGGACGATGGGCCGGCCGGGTAACGTCACCGTCACGTGGACTCCCGCGGCGCGGCGGCGGACAGGAGGCGCCTCCGGGGGCGTAGAACAGCACCCCATGTCCCCGCGGGTGCGCCTTGGGGCGGTGCTGTCGCTGTTCGCGACGCTGCTGGCGTTCGGGTTCGCGGTGTGGGCCGGGATCGGCGCGCCGCCGGCGGCCGGCGCGTCCGGCGGCGCCGTGGTCGACGTGGTCCAGCTCGACGGCATCGTCGGCCCCGCGACGGCGCGGTACGTGCTGCGCGGCCTCCGCCAGGCGTCGCAGGACGGCGCCCAGGCGCTCATCATCGAGATGGACACCCCCGGCGGCCTGCTCACTTCCATGGAAGACATCGCGAAGGCGCTGCTGGCATCGCCGGTTCCGTCGGTGGTGTACGTGTACCCGAGCGGCGCGCGCGCGGCGTCGGCGGGCGTGTTCATCACGTACGCGGCGAACATCGCCGCCATGGCGCCCACGACGCATCTGGGGGCCGCGCACCCCGTGACCATGGGACCGGGCGGCGGCGCCGGCCAGGTCGATCAGACCGAGATGACCAAGATCACGAACGACGCCGTCGCCGAGATCCGCGGGTTCGCCCAGCGGCGCGGCCGAAACGCCGACTGGGCCGAACAGGCGGTGCGCAAGAGCGTCTCGATCACGGAAACAGACGCGCTGCGGCTTCACGTCATCGATCTCGTCGCCGACTCGCCCGCCGCGCTGCTGGCGAAGATCGACGGGCGCGAGGTCGAGACCGGCGCCGGCACGCGTCGGCTGGCGACGCGCGGCGCGCGAATCGTCGAGATCCCGATGGAGATGACCGAGCGTCTCCTGCTGCTCCTCGGAGACCCGAACGTCGGCTTCATCCTGATGACGATGGCGATCTACGGCATCATCTTCGAGCTGAGCAATCCCGGTTCGGTGTTCCCGGGGGTGATCGGCGGCCTGGCGCTGATCCTCGCGCTCACGTCGTTCGCGGTCGTCCAGGTGAACGTGGCCGGGCTGCTGCTGATCGGTTTCTCGCTCGTGCTGTTCATCGCCGACCTCAAGGTGCCGAGTCACGGCGTGCTGACGGCGGGCGGGCTCATCGCGTTCGTGCTCGGGGCGCTGCTGCTGACGGAACGGCAGGCGCCGTTTCTGCGCATCTCGCTCGTGCTGATCCTGACGATGGCCGCGCTCACCGCCGCGTTCTTCGGGATCGCGGTCGGCGCGGGCGTGCGCGCCCAGAGCCGAAAGATCCAGACCGGCCGCGAGGCGCTGGTCGGGGCGGTGGGGGTGGCGCGGACCGACCTCGCGCCCGGGGGGACCGTCTTCGTGGAAGGGGAACTCTGGAGCGCGGAGAGCGAGGACGGCGTCATTCCCGCGGGTCAGCGGGTCCGCGTCCTCCGCGTGCGCGGACTGCACCTCGGCGTACGCCGAGAGGAGGCGTCGTGATGGTATCCACGTTCCTCGGGCCGCTGCTGGTCGCGATCATCATCGTGCTGATCGCGCTGATCGGCTCGACGGTGAAGATCGCGCGCGAGTACGAACGCGGGGTGATCTTCCGGCTCGGTCGGCTGCTCCGCGCCAAGGGGCCAGGCGTGATCATCCTCATTCCGGTCGTGGACCGCATGATGAAGATCGACCTGCGCGTGGTCACCCTGGACGTGCCCCGGCAGGAGATGATGACGCGCGACAACGTCCCCGTCTCGGTGGACGCCGTCTTGTACTTCCGCGTCGTCAATCCCGAGGACGCCGTGGTCAAGGTGGAAAACTACTCCAAGGCAACGTATCTGCTCGCACAGACGACCCTCCGCAGCGTCCTCGGCCAGCACGAGATGGACGAACTGCTGAGCCAGCGCGACCGGATCAACCAACAACTCCAACAGGTGATCGATGAGGGCACGGAACCGTGGGGGATCAAGGTGACCCTGGTCGAGGTGCGCGACGTCTCCCTCCCGGAGGGGATGAAGCGGGCGATGGCCAAGCAGGCCGAGGTCGAGCGCGAGCGGCGCGCGAAAGTCATCAACGCGGAGGGCGAGTTCCAAGCCGCCGAGAAGCTCGTGCAGGCGGCGGCGAAGATCGCCACGGAACCGGTCGCCCTACAGCTCCGCTATCTGCAGGCGCTGACCGAGATCACGTCGGATCGGAACTCGATCACGGTGTTTCCGGTGCCCCTGGATTTCCTCTCGTTCTTTCAGCAGAAGATCGCGGACCGCGGCGGGAGCTAGGCACGATCCGATCCGCGGACACCCACGGGGCGCTGCTCGTCATCCACTCCCGCGCACCCGTCGAGACCCGCGCCGCCGGCGCCGCCCTCGGCGCCGTGTTCCTCCGGCTCGGAGCCCCCGGGGCGGTCGTCGCACTGTGCGGTCCGCTCGGCGCGGGGAAGACCTGCTTCGTCCAGGGCCTTGCGGGCGGCTTGGGGGTGTCGGGAGCCGTGCGGAGTCCGACGTTCGTGCTCGTGCACGAGTACCCCGGCGCCGTGCCACTCTACCACGTCGACCTGTACCGGCTGACGCCCGGAGACCTGGACGCGCTCGGACTCGAGGAGCTCTTCGACGGTCCGGGCGTCACGGCGGTCGAGTGGGCGGGGCACGCGGGGTCCGCGCTGCCGGCCGAGCATCTCCGGATCGAGATGGCCTACGGGCAGGGCGACGACGACCGCGTGCTGCGGATCACCGCCCGCGGTGTACGGCACGGCCGCGTGCTCGAGGAGTTCACAAGATGCGTGTCCTCGGCATAGAGACCGCCACGCCCCTCGCGTCCTGCGCCGTGGTGGACGGGTCGGGCGTGCTCGCGGAGGCCGCGCTCCGCGCGCCGATGCGGCACCTCGAGTGGCTCGCCCCGGCGATCGCCGAGATGCTGCGGGGGCTCGGGATGCGTCCGGCGGAGCTCGAGGGAATCGCGGTGAGCCGGGGCCCCGGCGGGTTCACCGGTCTGCGCATCGGCATCGCCACCGCGGCCGCGTGGGCGCGGGCGCGGCGCACGCCGGTCCTTGGCGTCGACACGCTCGAGGCGCTCGCGCTGGCGGCCGGCGGCCCCGCCGTCGTGCTCGCGGCGCTGGACGCCCACCGCGGGGAGGTGGCCGCGGGGCTCTATCATGTGTCCGCAGCCGGCGCGCCCAGGTGTCTGGTCGCCCCGATCGTGGCGCCGCCGGACGTCGTGACGGCGGAAGTCGCGGCGGTCCTCGACGGCGCGCCGGTAGGGACGGCGGATCCTCCTCCGGTCAGCGAGGCCCACCGGCGGCGCGGCGTCGGGGACCCGGTCCTCATCGTCGGGGACGCGCTCGTCAGGCACGAACAGGCGCTCCTGGACGGACTCGCCGGCCGCGGCGTTCCCGGCGGGCCGCACATGCATCCGCGCGCGGCGGCCGTGGGGCTCCTGGGAAGGCTCCGGTTGCTCGAGGGGGTCCGGGACGATCCGGAGACCCTGCTGCCCGTCTACGGCAGGCGCCCCGCGCTTCGCGAATGGCAGGAAACCCGCGTGCCACCGGGAAACGGGTGACCATGGTTTTGACCAACCAGGTCACGATCGTGCCGATGCGCATGGACGACGTGGCACGGGTGATCGAAATCGAGCAGGCGTCGTTCCCGACGCCCTGGCCGCGGGATGCGTACGCGCACGAGCTGCGTGAGAACCGCCTCGCGTGTTATCTCGTGGCGCGGATGATGCACCAGGTCGTCGGCTACACGGGGATGTGGATCATCCTCGACGAGGCCCACGTGACCACGATCGCGGTCGCCCCCGAGCACCGCCGCCGCCGGATCGGCGAGCGACTTCTGGTGGCATTGCTCGACGAAGCAATGCGGCGGGGCGCGCGGTGGGTGACGCTCGAGGTGCGGAAGACGAACGCCGGCGCTCAGACGCTCTACCGGAAGTATGGGTTCAAGGAGATCGGCGTGCGGCGCGGGTACTACAGCGACAACCGCGAGGACGCGATCGTCATGTGGACCGGGAACGTGTGGGAGCACGCGTTCCAGGCGCGTTTCAAACAGAACCGCGCGGATCTCGAGCGCGACCCGCCTGCGCCGGACCAGGACGCGCCGCCCAGGTAGCACGCCGTGTACGTCCTCGGGATCGAGACCTCGTGTGACGAGACTTCGGCGGCGGTCCTCGCGTGGGACGTCGGCGCCGCCCGGCTGCTCTCCAACATCGTCGCGTCGCAGGTGGATCTGCACGCGCGGTACGGGGGCGTGGTGCCGGAGCTCGCGTCCCGTCGGCACCTCGAGCGGCTCGGGCCGGTCATCGATGAGGCGCTCGAGCAGGCGGGAGTGGGGCTCGCGGGGATCGACGCGATCGCCGTCACCTGCGGCCCCGGTCTCGTCGGCGCGCTCGCGGTCGGCGTTGCGACCGCGAAGGCGCTCGCGCTCTCGCTCGAGCGGCCGCTGATCGGCGTGAATCACCTCGAGGGACACGTCTACGCGAACGTGCTCGAACATCCCGATCTTCCGCTGCCCGCGCTCGTGCTGATCGTGTCCGGATCGCACAGCGATCTGATTCTCTGGACCGGGCACGGCGCGTACCAGGTGCTCGGCATGACGCGGGACGATGCGGCCGGCGAGGCGTTCGACAAGGCCGCCCGCGCGCTCGGGCTGGGGTACCCGGGTGGGCCCGCGATCGATCGCGCCGCCGCGGGGGGGCGGCCCGAGGCCGTGCCGCTGCCTCGACCGTTTCCCGACGCGGACAGTTTCGATTTCTCGTTCAGCGGTCTCAAGACCGCCGTCATGCGCGCCGTCGTCCGGCGCGTCGCCGACGGCGGCGCGCCGTCGGACACCGCCTGGACGTCAGACGCCGCGGCGGCGTTTCAGGAGGCGATCACCGGCGTCCTCGTCGAGAAGAGTGTGCGCGCCGCAACACGGTTCCGTGTGCGGGCGATTGTCGTCGGCGGCGGGGTCGCGGCCAACTCGCGGTTGCGGAGAGGGATGGGAGACGCCGCCTCCGCACTCGGGCTCCCCATGTACGTGCCGTCCCCGATCCTATGCACGGATAATGCGGGGATGATCGCCGCGGCGGGGGCTTACCGCCTCGCCCGCGGCGAGCGCTCATCTCTCCGTCTCGGCGCTTACGCCGGATTGGAGCTCACGGAGCCGGTGCCGGAAACGCAATCATAAACGTGAAATCCACGGCGTGCGAACTCGAACGGTGCCGATTTTCGGCCAACACACCCTGTTTTCGATCGAATTTGATGTTGCCTGGCTTCGGCCTGTTTCCCTATAGTTGGGATAGATTAGCACTCACAATGATAGAGTGCTAAGACTCATCGCATGGAAGGGAGGCTCGTATGAACCTGAAGCCACTGGGGGATCGCATCGTGGTCAAGGTGGTGGCGGAGCTCGAGAAGACGAAGGGCGGGATCGTCCTGCCTGACACCGCCAAGGAGAAGCCGCAGGAGGCCGAGGTCGTGGCCGTCGGTCCCGGCGGACGGAACGAGAAGGGCGACCGCGTGCCGATGGAGGTCAAGGTCGGCGATCGCGTCATCTTCGCGAAGTACTCTGGAACGGAGTTCAAGCAGGACGATGAGGAGTATCTCATCCTGCGCGAGAGCGATGTGCTCGCGATCGTGACCCGCGAGAAGGCCAAGGCGAGGGCCTAAGGGGGAACCTTGATGCCAAAACTGCTGCTGTACGACGAGGACGCGCGACGCGCGCTCGAGCGCGGCGTCAACCGTCTCGCGGACGTCGTGAAGATCACGCTCGGTCCAAAAGGCCGCAACGTCGTCCTCGAGAAGAAGTTCGGCTCGCCGACGATCACCCACGACGGCGTGACGGTCGCGAAGGAGATCGAGCTCTCCGATCCGTTTGAGAACGCGGGCGCCCAACTCGTTCGCGAGGTGGCGACCAAGACGAACGACATCGCCGGCGACGGGACGACGACCGCCACCGTGCTTGCCCAGGCCATCGTCCGTGAGGGCCTCAAGAACGTGGCGGCCGGCGCGAACCCGCTGGCGATCAAGCGCGGGATCGACCGGGCGGTCGAGACGGTCGTGGCGGGACTGCGCGCCCAGGCGAAGCCGGTGGAGACGAAGGACGCGGTCGCTCAGGTGGCGAGCATTTCCGCGCACGAAGAGCAGATCGGCAAGCTCATCGCGGACGCGATGGAGAAAGTCGGCAAGGACGGGGTGATCACGGTCGAGGAGTCGAAGGGGATCGAAACGACCGTCGACACCGTCGAGGGGATGCAGTTCGACAAGGGCTACATCTCGCCGTACATGGTGACGGACCCCGAGAAGATGGAGGCCGTGCTCGAGGATCCGTACCTCCTCATCACCGACAAGAAGATCAGCGCGGTCAAGGACCTGCTGCCGGTGCTCGAGCGGATCGTGCAGCTGAGCCGGCCGCTCGTCGTTATCGCCGAGGACGTCGAGGGCGAGGCCCTGGCGACCCTCGTCGTGAACAAGCTGCGCGGTACCCTCAACGCCATCGCCGTCAAGGCGCCGGCGTTCGGCGACCGGCGGAAGGCGATCCTGCAGGACATCGCGATCTTGACCGGTGGTCAGGTCATCACCGAAGAGCTGGGGTTGAAGCTGGAGAACGTCGAGGTCAACCAGCTCGGTCGCGCGCGGCAGCTCAAGGCCGGCAAGGAAGAGACGATCATCGTCGGCGGTGCTGGGAAGCAATCCGAGATCCAGAAGCGGATCGCTGAGCTGCGCAAGCAGATCGAAGAGACGGAGAGCGACTACGACCGCGAGAAGCTCCAGGAGCGGCTCGGCAAGATGGTCGGCGGAGTCGGCGTGATCAAGGTCGGCGCCGCCAGCGAAACCGAGCTGAAGGAGAAGAAGCACCGGGTCGAGGATGCGCTCAGCACGGCGCGCGCCGCGGTCGAAGAGGGGATCGTGCCGGGCGGCGGGTCCGCGCTCGTCGCGACGCTCGGCGGGCTGGAGAAGCTCAAGCTCGAGGGCGACGAAGGGGTCGGCGTGGACATCGTGCGCCGCGCAATCGAGGAGCCGCTCCGGCAGCTCGCGCGCAACGCCGGCGCGGAGGGATCCCTGATCGTCGAGAAGGTCAAGGCCGGAAAGCCGGGGTGGGGCTACAACGTCCTCACTGGCGAGTTCGTGGACATGTTCAAGGCGGGCATCGTGGACCCGTGCAAGGTGACCCGTTCGGGGTTGCAGAACGCGGCGAGCGTCGGCGCGATGGTGCTCACGACGGAAGTCGTCATCGTCGACAAGCCCGAGGAAGAGAAGGAGAGCACCCCCACCCCGCCGATGCCGCCGATGTAGGCACCGAGGCGGGTGGGGCGGACGGCGCCCCATCGGCAGGGCTGGCGACATGAGCGCGGGGAGATCGTTCGATCTCCCCGCGCTCGCGTGTCCGGGAGCGCGCGCGCCGCCCGGGTGCGACTCTCCCTGGGGTCTCCCGCGGTTACCGAGCGCGCACGACCGCAGGTGTCGGAGCGCTGTCGATCCCGCCGTGGTCGCGGAAGGATTCGCCTCGGGCGGAACGAACCACATCGTGCCACACCACCCGGACCACGTCGGAGAGGGAGATCTCAATGTCCGAGCGGCGGCATCCCGGCAGGCTCACGAGACGACAGTTCATCGCCGCGGGGTCGGCGCTGGTCGGCGCTGCGGCCGCGGCACGGCTGGGCGAACCGGCCGCGCTCGGTGCGGCACCCGCCGAGATCGTGTTCACGACGGACCAGCTGATCCCGATCCAAGAGCAGGAGTGGGCCCGGACGAGTCTGCTCTCCGGGTTCACCAAGGCGACCGGCGTGCCCGTGCGGCTGATCGCCGAGGGCGATGGGCCGTACGTCGATCGGCTGGTGGCCGAGGCCAAGGCGGGGCACGGCACGATCGGCGTCACGGGCGCGCTCCACGGCATCTATCCGATTCTCCTCAGCTCCAACATCGTGCGGGACATGGCCCCCCTTCAGAAGCAGCTGGACGGGATGAAAGACCGCACATTTTACAAGGATCTGCTGAACGCCTCTCACATGGGCGGGATGCAGGCGTTCATCCCGTGGATGCAGGCGACCTATGTCTTCGCGGCTACGAAGGCGTCGCTGCAGTATTTCCCCAAGGGCCGTAACCCGATGCGGATGACGTACGACGACCTCTTCCAGTGGGGACAGGCGATCCAGCAGGCCACCGGGCAGCGCCGGCTCGGGTTCCCGGTCGGCCCGCAGGGGTTGTACGGCCGGTTCATCCACGGCTATGCGTACCCGTCGTTTACCGGCGCCCAGGTCAAGCGGTTCAAGTCTCCCGACGCCGTGGCGATGTGGCGGTACCTCCGGCAGCTCTGGGGCGTTACGCACCCGTCGTCGTTCACCTACGAGTTCATGTACGAACCGCTGCTGCTGGGCGAGGTGTGGGTGGCGTGGGATCACACCGCGCGGTTGATCCCCGCCGTGCGCCAGCGGCCCGACGACTTTGTCATCCTGCCCTCGCCGGCGGGGCCGCGGGGACGGTCGTTCCTCTCGGTGATCGTGGGGCTCTCGATCCCGAAGAACGCCCCGGACCCGGACACAGGGGCGCGCCTGATCGAGTACCTCACCCGGCCGTCGACCCAACTGACCACGCTCGAGGGCGACGGGTTCTTCCCCGTGTCGCCCGAAGTCGCGAAGACCGTGAGCTCGGGGTGGGTGAAGGTCGTCGCGGACGGCGTCTCCGCGCAGGCGGGTGCCCCGGACGCGCACACGGCGCTGCTGCCCGTGGGATTGGGCGCCCGGACCGGCGAGTTCGTCCCGATCTACGCCGACACGTTCAGGCTGATCGCCGTCGAGGGCAAGAACATCCAGGACGTGCTCAACGATCAGGGCCGCAAGCTGGAAGATCTGTACCGAGCGCAAAACGCGGTGTGCCCGCCGCCAGACCCGGCGATCACGCCCTGCAAGCTGGATTAACTGGTTCTCGGCCGCGACGGACCGGTGGCCCGATCCAGGCGAACGGCGTGGCTCCCGTACCTGCTGGTGCTGCCCACGTTGGCGTTCCTTGGCGTGTTCGTCGTCTACCCCATGGTGCAGGCGTTTGTCCTCGGGGTCACCAACGCGCAGACCGGGCGGCTGACGCTCGAGCACGTGCAACGAATGACGTCGGACCTCTACTTCCTTCCCGCGGTCCGCGACACGCTCCTGATCACCGCGATCGCCATTCCCCTGCAGATCGCGCTCGGCCTCGCGATGGCGATGCTGGTCCAGACGCGCTTTGCGGGACACACGATCTTTCTCTATCTCTGCGCGGTGCCGATCGGGATTTCGGATCTTGCGGCCGGGCTGATCTGGCTCTCGATCTTCACGGAACGCGGCTACCTCAACGCCTTGCTGTCCGCGGTCGGCTGGATCTCGCAGCCGGGCCCCTACCTGACCTACGATCAACCGGGCTGGCTGTTCGCGGCGATTCTCCTCACGGAGGTGTGGCGCGCCACGGCGATCGTCATGCTGATCCTGCTGAGCGGCCTGCAGCTGATCCCGAAGGACTATGCGGAGACGGCGCAGGTGTTCGGCGCCAGCCCGTGGCAGACGCTCCGGCACGTGACGCTTCCGCTGCTCCGCGGCAGCCTGCAGACGGCGCTGATCATCCGCACGATCCTCGCGTTTGAGGTGTTCGCGACCGTCATGATGCTGACCGGGCGCCTGGTGCCCGTGCTGGCCGGCGAGTCCTATCTGTGGTACGCGCTGTACCGCAACCCGAACGTGGCGAGCGCCTACGGCACGCTGATCCTCCTGCTTTCGGCCGCGTTCACCTGGACGTATCTGCGCGTGCTCCGGCCGCGGGCCGGCGAGGTACGCGGATGACGTTCCGGCGGTTGGTCGTCTACAGCGCCGTCACGCTCATCGCCGCGTGGGTAGTGTTCCCGCTCGTCCTGATTACCCTCGCCGCGTTCACGCCCCGGGAGGCCCTGTACACGTGGCCGCGCCCGATCTGGCCTACCCGGTTCACGCTCGACACGATGCGGGCCTTCCTGAACTCGACGGACGTCCTCCAGTCCACCTGGAACAGTCTGGAGGTGGCGCTCATGACGATCGGATTCGCGTTCGTCATCTCCGCGCCGACGGCGTACGCGATCGCGCGGTTCCGATTCCGCGGGCGGGACGCCGTGCAGCTGCTGGTGCTGACCACGAAGATGTTCCCGGTCACGATCCTCGCGATTCCGCTGGCGGTCGCGTTCATTCGCTGGGGCCTCTACGACACGCTCGTCGGCGTGGCGCTGGTCCACACCGCGCTCGCCGTACCGTTCGTGATGACGATGGTGACCGGCATCTTCGTGGCGATCTCGTACGAGCTGGAAGAGGCGGCGATGACGCTCGGCAGCAGCCGCCTGCAGGCGGTGCTGCGCATTACGCTGCCGATGGCGCTGCCGGGGTTGGCCGCGGCCGGGATCTTCACCTTTATCATCTCGTGGAACGAGGTGTTCGCGGCCACGATCCTCACGGTCGATCACCGGACGCTCCCGGCGCTGATCCTGAGCGCCGTCATGGGGGGCGGCGGCGGCGCGCCGCTGGACTACCGGTTCGCCGGCGGGTTCTTCATGATCGTGCCTGCCTTGGTGATCATGCTGTTGATCCGCCGCTACCTGTTGACGCTGTGGGGGGTTACAGTCCGCTGATCCCGGGGTGACTCGACGCCCGCGCGGGACGCGCGGGCGCGTGTGTGACAACGGACGGGGTGGTGACGTGGCAGGGGTCGTGCTCGAGCATCTCCGCAAGACGTACGGCAAGGTCGTGGCCGTGGACGATCTCTCCCTGACGGTGAACGACGGGGAGTTCCTGGTGCTCTTGGGGCCGTCCGGATGCGGCAAGACCACGGTCCTGCGGGCCGTGGCGGGCCTTGAAGAGCTGGACGCGGGCCGGATCTTGATCAACGCCCGTGACGTGACCCATCTCGCGCCAGGCAGGCGGCGCATCGCAATGGTGTTCCAATCCTATGCGGTCTTTCCGCACCTCCGTGTCTACGACAACATCGTGTTCGGGCTGCGCATGGGGCGGGTGCCGGCCGACGAGCAACGCCGGCTCGCGCACGACGCCGCCGAGTTGCTGCAGATCCACGATCTACTCGACCGCTACCCAGCGCAGCTGTCCGGCGGGCAGCGGCAGCGGGTGGCGGTCGCGCGCGCGATCGTGATGCGCCCGGACGTTCTCTTGATGGACGAGCCCCTCAGCAACCTCGACGCGCTGCTGCGCCTTCACATGCGGACGGAGCTCAAGCGGATTCACCGGGAGCTGCGTGTCACGACGATGTACGTGACCCACGACCAGGTGGAGGCGCTGAGCCTCGGGGAGCGGATTGCGGTGATGCAGAGCGGCAGGATCGTGCAGAACGACGCCCCTTCGCGGATCTATGATGCCCCGGCCAACCGGTTCGTCGGCGGCTTCATCGGCAACCCGCCGATGAACTTCCTGGAAGGGCGCACGCGGATCGTCGACGGGCGGATGGGCGTTGATGTGGCCGGTGAGGTGCTGCGGCTTCCCGACCGCGCGGCGGCGTCGCTCGCGACGCGCGCGGCCGATACCGTGCTCGCCGGGATCCGGCCGGAGCACATCGCGGTCTCGCCCGCTCCGCATCCGGGCGCCGTCGCTGCGGTCGTCGTGGCGATCGAGCCGCTGGGGTCCCAGAGTCTGCTCACGGCGACGGTCGGCGGGCAGACGCTCAAGGTCTCGGTCTCCGTGGAGTTCCACGCGGACCCAGGGCAACAGGTCTGGCTTCGGATCGACGAGTCGCGCGTCAGGCTCATGGACGCGCAGACCGGCGACGTCATCCGGGTGTAGCAGGCACCGTGGTCGCGACGCCCGATCTCATCCCGCAGGCGCTCGCTGTGTTGCGCCGGAACGACATGGGCGACTACACACGCCCGAGCCCGCGGCTGTACCCGCACCAGTGGAACTGGGACAGCGCGTTCGTGGCGCTCGCCCTCGCGCACCTGGACTGGCCGCGGATGGAGCGGGAGGTCGATGCGCTCCTGGCCGCGCAGTGGGCGAACGGCATGCTGCCGCACATCCACTACAACCCCGGGGTGAGCGGGTATTTCCCCGGGCCGGAGTGGTGGCCGGATGTCCCGGTGCGGCGGGCCGGGGAGCGGACGAGCGGCATCTCCCACCCGCCCGTCCTTCCCACCGCGGTGTACTGGGCGGGCCTCGCGCAGCGGAATGCGGGTGTCCGGCACGCGTGGTGGGCGCGGATCTACGAGGCGTTGCGCGATGCGCTGCGGTTCTTCTCGCGGGACCGCACGGTTGCCGGGTCCCCCCTGATCGTGCTCGTGCATCCCTGGGAAAGCGGGCTCGACAACGCCCCCAGGTGGGACTTTGCCACCCAGGGCGGCTTCCGGCCGTCCCGTGCGTACACCCGGCACGACACCGGGGTCGTGGCGGCGGCGGAGCGGCCCCGCAGCGCCGACTACGACCTCTACCTGTATCTTGTGGAGCTGATCGCCGCGCATCGGTACGAGCTGACCTCGTTCCTGCCGCACACGCCGTTTGCCGTGTACGATGCGCTCTTCAACGCGATCTGGTACCGCGCGGCGCTCGATCTGAACCGTATCGCCGCCGCGCTCGGGCGGTCGGCGGACGTGCCGGCGGAGGAGCTGCGTGCGTTTCGCGACGCCTATCGGGCGGAACTCTGGGACGAGCCGTCCTGTTTGTTTCTGGACTTCGACGTGCGCGCAGGCCGGCGTATCCCCGTGCACACGATCGCCGGTCTCGGCGCGGTCTTTGCCGGGGTGGTCGACGTGCGTGAGGCCAAGGAGATGTACCGGCGATATCGTGATCGGTGCCGGGGGTGTCAGCCGCTCCCGACCGTGCTGCCGGACCAGCCGCAGTTCGAGCCGGCCCGCTACTGGCGCGGCCCCGCCTGGGTTAACACGAACTGGTTTGTCGTCCGCGGGTTGGAGGAGTTGGGGCTCCGGGATGACGCCAGCGCCCTCGCGGATGCGACGATCGATCTCGTGCGCCGGGCCGGATGGTGCGAGTACTTTCACGCGTCGACCGGCGAGGGATTGGGGGGCGGCGATTTCTCGTGGACGGCGGCGTTGGTGGTCGACCTGCTCCTGCGGAAGATTCGGGCATCGGTGTGAGGACGGCGCGGCGTGCGTCGCAGATGAACGGCGCACGCGCACGCTCCCCATGGGACGCCGGTCACCTGGGGCACGAACCGGCTCGGGCTACGTCGCTCCCGATCGGCTGATGCGCCCGCGGGTCTCGGCGAGCGCCGCGCGCAGCTTCTCCACGAACCCGCCGCGCACCGCCTGGACGGCCTGCGCGATCGCGGCCTGGATCGCGGCCCGGTCGGAGGCGCCGTGCGCCATGACGACGTTGCCGCGCACGCCGAGCAACGGCAGGCTGCCCCGTAGGTCGATCGGGTTCGTCCACTCGACGAGCCGGACGGCAAGGGCGTCCAGGCGCTCGGGGGGCAGCGCGTCCTCGAGCTCGCGCCTGAGCCACGCCGCGGTCTCGCGCCCGAGTCCCTCCACGGTCTTCAGGACGGCGTTGCCGACAAACCCGTCGCAGACCACGACGTTCGCCTCGCCAGCCATCAGGTGATGTCCCTCGAGGAGCCCGACGTATCGGAGTCCGCTGCGGCCGAGGAGCTCCGCGGCCTGCTTGACGACCTTGTTGCCCTTGCCGGGTTCGCGGCCGTTGCTGAGCAGGGCCACCGTGGGGTCTGGGACTCCGCCGAACACGCGCATGTACGTCGTGCCCATCACCGCGAACTCGACGAGGTGATGCGCTTCGCAGTCGATCGTGGGGCCGAGATCGATCAGGAACGTGTGCGGATGGATCTCCAAGATCTGCCGGCCGACGCACGCGCGCCGCACGCCCTCGATCATGCCGATCTCACGGATCGCCGCGAGCAGCGTCGGACCGGTGCTGCCCGCGCTGACGGCGGCGTCCGCCCGTCCGTCGTGAACGAGGCGCATCGTCACCGACATCGACGCCTTCGGCATCGCGCGGAGCGTTTGAAGCGGTGGGGCGCCCTCGGGCACGGCGCGGTCGCTCGTGACCACTTCCACGCCGGGGCGCTCGGCCGCATGCGCCGGCGCGGACCCGAGGCGGGCCGCCACATCGGCGGGCAGGAGCGGTGTGATTTCGTCGGGCACGCCGACGAGCAGGACGTGCAACCCGTGCGCGCGCGCGGCCGCGAGCGCGCCCGGGATGATCTCCCGCGGCGCGCGGTCGCCGCCCATGCAGTCGACCGCGACTCGGATCGGAGCGTCTCCGGTCGTCATGGCACGGGCTCCGTCGAGCGGACGCGGGGCGTCGCGGTGCGGCTCGCGCTGGTCCTGTGGATCACTCGTTGCCTCCTTCGCGGCTGGCTGCGGCCTGCGGGAGGCCAGCTCAGACCATCGTCAGCCCGCCGGAGACGCTCAGCACCTGACCGGTGATGTAGCGCGACGCGTCCGTGCAGAAGAACGCGACGGCGTCGGCGATCTCTTCCGCTTGCGCGACCCGGCGCATCGGGATCAATCGGATCATCCGCTCGATCTTCCCGGCGTGCGCGGGGTCGCTCTGGTTCTCGGTCAGGACCGCCGTCTCCGTGGGACCGGGACACACGCAGTTGACACGGACCTGGTACCGGGCCATCTCGCGGGCCAGCGACCGGGTGAGGCTGATCACGCCGCCCTTGGCGGCCGAGTAGATCGCCTCGCCGGCGGTGCCCACGCGCCCGGCGTCGCTCGCCACGTTCACGATCGTCCCGCCGCCGTGCGCGACCATCCACTCGAGCGCGACCCGGCTGCAGAACACGGTGCTCCAGAGGTTCGCGTCCACGACGCGGCGCCAGTACGACTCATCTTCGTCGAGGAACGCGCTCGTGAGCGTCCACCCGGCGTTGTTGATCAAGATCTCGATCCCGCCGAGCGCGCGCGTGGCGCTCTCGATCGCGGCGCGGCAGGCGTCGAAGGTCGTGAGGTCGGCGGGAACCGCCGCGGCCCGCACGCCCCGCTCCCGGAGTTCGGCGGCGACGCCGGCGATCTCCCGCTCGGTCCGGGAGACGACCGCGACGTCGGCACCCAGCGCGGCCAGCTTGAGCGCGGTCGCTCGTCCGATGCCCCGTCCGCCGCCGGTGACGATCGCGCGGCGGCCCGCGAGCGAGGCGTCGGTCACAGCACGCATCTCCTCAGCGCGGCGTGCTCGCCGGCGCGCGCGTCACTGCCGGCGGCGCGGCCAGGCGGCGTGCAGCGCCTGACGCTCGCGCTCGTAAATGACGGCGAACTTCTCCGCCGCCTCCTTGCCGGACAGGAGCTCGAGCTTGCGTACCTCGAGCGGGTCGGCCGCGTGGATGATGGCGATCTGTTCCGCGGTCGGCGGTTCCGTGGTGGGGATGCCGGCCCCGAGCTCGATCGCAAACCCGGTGGCCTCGCGCACCGCGTCGGGGCTCACCCCTGGGTGCAGGCTCCGCACGACCATCCGGCCGGAGTCGGGGTTCCAGCCGAACACGCCCAGGGGGGTGACGAGACAGGTCGGCGCACCAGCCGCGCCGAGTGTCTGGCGGCGCTCGGGGTTGTAGCCGGCGCCGCTGATGAAGTCCACGCGCTCCACGACAGCGCGCGGCGAGTGTTGGGTCAGATAGTACAGGCCCTGGGAGAGATGGCTCGTGTCTTCCGGGATCCCCCGCGCGCCGACCAGCGCGACCTTCGGCTTCTCCCACGGGCCGATCACGGAGATGTTGACGTTGCCGTACTGGTCGATCTGCGCCGGGTTGATCCAGATGCGGAACCGGTCGGTGAAGATGGCGTCGAAGATGTCCTCCATCGTGAGCGGGATCGCCCGCTGGTTCTCGGTCAGGAACTGGCCGAGCGAGAGGGTGGGAAGGGGTACCGCATCCATGCCCGATTCCGGCGTCGAGAGCACCGCCAGGTCCGGCGCATGCGTGCTTCGCGCCAAGTGCGCCGCGAGCGATCCAAACGCGGTCACGGAGCTGACCAGCAGCTCGCCGCGCAGCTCCCGCGACATGCACGTGATGATCAACTCGTCGATGGTGTAGTCGGTCATCGCCGATTCCCCCCTCGCTGCATCGCTTGCGTCCGGTGCGTGCGGCCGAGGCCCGTGCGGGGCGTCGACCGCGGCGCGCTACACTCGCAGCCGCTCCCCCAGCGTGTGCTCGCCGCCGAGCGCGCGCACGTACTCCCGGTGACTCACGTAGACGTAGCGCTCCAGGTACTCGTGCCACCCCGTGCCGTCGCGCGCGGCGGCCAGGTACTCCTGCACGTGCTGGAGGTCCGCCCGGTACTCGGGCGCGCACCCGGTCAGGTGGGCGCCCCACGGGGCTTCGACGACGCCGGTCACCATTGTCCGGAAGATGTGCACGTCGCGCCCGTAGGTCTGCAGACGCTCGGGGAGCAGGATCTGCTCCGCGGACAGGAACGTCTTGCGCGCGGCTTTCGCGCACAGCGCATCCATGTGTCCGTCGCCGAGCACGACGCCGTTCCCCTGGGGATCGGCGAGGTTCACGTGCAGTAGCGCGACGTCGGGGCGCAGGGCCGGGACGGCGACGAGCGTCTCGCCGGCGAACGGATCCTGGATCGTTTTGAACGCCGTGTTGACCCGCAGCACGTCGGTGCCGAGCGTGGAGTGGGTGGGCAGGAACGGCACGTGTTTGATCGTCGCGTCCAGCCCCGCCATCACGGTGTACTCTGTCCACTCCTGGAACTTGACGGTACCCTCCTGCCGGGCCCGGCGAAAATGCGGCGCCAGCCCCATCACCTCGAACCCGACGAACGCAAAGATGACCTCGGCGACCTTGCCCATGCCGAGCAGCAGATCCACCTCGGGCCCGCCGACGTTGACGATGATGCGCAGGTCGCGGCGATCGCTTCGGGCGAGCGCCCGCACCAGCGCCATCGGCTTCCGGGAGAGCGAAGAGCCGCCGATCGCGACTGTCGCCCCGTCCGGGATCTGCGCGATCACGTCCTCGGTACTCATCACCTTGTTCATGCGCGCGCCTCCCCTTGTCGGCGGAACACTTCGAACGGCGCCGAGACCAGCCCGAGGCCGCCGTCGACCACGATCGTCTGCCCCAGGACGTAGCGCGCGCCGGGGCTGCACAGGAACGCGACCACCGCCGCCACGTCCTCGGGCGTGCCCATCCGGCCCCGCGGCGTGAACGACGAGACCACGCGGTCGAACTCCGCAAACCGATCGCCGCCGTAGAACTTCGCGGAGTCCGTGGCAATCACACCCGGGCTGACGCAGTTCGCCGTGATGCCACGCCCCGCGAGCTCGTAGGCGAGGTAACGGGTCCACGTCTCCATCGCGGCCTTCGCCGACGCCAGGATCGCGTAGTGCGGCAGCATCTCGACGGTGCCCTGTCCGCCGATCGTCACGATCGCCCCTTCGCGTCCCTGCATCAAGGGGACCGCCCGCTGGACGCAGAGCACAAGCGACCGCACGATCAGATCGAACGTGCGCTGGAGATGGTGCGGTTTGGCGTCGAGCGTGGTCTTGAACGCCGTGGCCGCGTGGTTGGCGACGAAGAAGTCGAGCGCACCGAGCTGCGACGCGACCTCGTCGAAGAGCCGGTCGATCTCCTCCGGTTTCTCCAGGTCGGCCCCGACGGCGAGCGCGCGGCGGCCGCGGCCAACGATCCCGTGGGCCACCTCCTCGGCGAGGACTTTGTTGCGGTGGTAGTGGACCACGACGTCCGCGCCGCCTCCGGCAAGCGTTTCCGCCGTCGCCCGGCCGATCCCACGGGAGGCGCCCGTGACGAGCGCAATCCGTCCCGCAAACGTTCCGTCGAACACGGCTTCGCCCCCTCTTGTCTGCGTCTCAGGACCGCCCCGGGCGCCGCGACGGCGCGGGAGGGACCCTGGAAGATCGTCGGGTCGAGGGACGAGGGAATCTCGAGATGCAGTTCGGTGGCGCGGGCGGCCGGTCCTACCGCTCCAGGGCGCGGACCGCGACGACGCAGTTCTGACCGCCGAACCCGAACGCGTTCGCGACGGCGAGCCGCACGTGCGCGCGGCGCGCGATGAGGGCGACATAGTCGAGGTCGCAGACGGGGTCCGCGTGGTCGAGGTTGATCGTGGGGGGAATCTCACCCGTGTGGATCGCGAGCACGCCAACGAGGGCCGCGAGCGCGCCCGCCGCGCCGATCAGATGGCCGACCATGCTCTTCGGGGCGCTGACCGGGGTCGTCCGCGCGCGGGCTCCGAGCGCCTGCTTGATGGCGACGGTCTCGGCGATGTCGTTGAGCGGCGTCCCGGTGCCGTGGGCCACCACGAGGTCGACCTCCTCCGCGCTCGCGCCGGCGCTGTGCAGCGCCTGGCGGATCGCGCGCGCCGCGACGTCGCCGTCGCGGCGCGGCGCGGTTTCGTGGTAGGCGTCGCTCGTCAGCGCGGCGCCTGCGAGCTCGGCGTAGATGCGCGCCTCGCGGCGTCTCGCCACGTCCTCCCGCTCGACCAGAAACACCACGGCGCCCTCGCCGTACACGAACCCGTCGCGATCCCGATCGAACGGCCGGCTCGCCTGCGCCGGCGCGTCGTTGCGCGTGCTGAGCGCGCCGAGCGAGCACAGTGCGGCCCACACCGACGGGGTGAGCGCCGCTTCGGTGCCTCCGGCGAGCACGTAGTCGGCGTCGCCGTCGAGGATCCACCGGCGGGCCTCGGCGAGCGCGATCGCCCCGCTGGCGCACGCGCCGACGGACGTGTTGGACGGTCCCCGGATGCCGAAGTGAATGCTGACGGCGGACGACGCCATGTTCGCGATCAGCATCGGAAGCAGGAACGGCGTGACCCGGTCGGGTTCGCCGCCATAGAGGTGCGGCGCTTCGGCGTCGATCACGTCGATCCCGCCGAGTGCGGTCGCCACCGTCACCCCGACGCGATCGAGGAGATCATCCGTGAGCGTGAGGGCGCCGTCGCGCAGCGCTTCGTGGGCCGCCGCGATCGCGAACTGCGCGAACCGGGCGGTCCGGCGCGCCCGCTTGCGGGTGAGAACGGACAGCGGGTCAAACCCGGGCACGTCCGCCGCGATCCGAACGGGGTAGCGCGAGGCGTCGAAGCGAGTGAGCGGACGAACCCCGCTTTGACCCGCCAGGAGATTGGCCCACGTTTCGGGAGCCGACAGCCCCACAGGCGTGAGCGCTCCAATCCCTGTAATGACGGCGCGTACCGCGAGGCCTCCGAGCGAGACGTGGTGCAACCTTCGCCACGGTGTCTGGGTTTCCTTGCCGTCGGCAATGGCCGGAGGCGAAAACACGAACATTCAAAATGCATCTTGGCACATCGTATAGGCTATGCTATAGTCTGCATGGACCCAGTCGCACTATTCTCCGTTGCAGCGACCGGAAAACACGAACATTTCCGTGGTGAGACCATCTCATCGCACGGGATGGCAACCTCGATGAAGGTTCTCGTGGTGGGTTCTGGGGGTCGGGAGCATGCCCTGGCGTGGGCTCTCGGGCGCAACGGAACCGCGACAGTCTTCTGCGCCCCGGGCAATCCCGGTATCTCCGAAGTCGCGACCTGCGTCCCGACCGCCGTTCTCGACCTCGACGCTCTGGCCAACGACGCGGAGCGGCTGGGTGCCGATCTCACGATCGTGGGGCCGGAGGCACCGCTTGCCGCCGGGTTGGTCGACACGTTCACCGCGCGCGGGCTCCGGGCCTTTGGGCCCACTCGGGCGGCGGCCGCGCTCGAAGGCAGCAAGATCTTCATGAAGACCCTGTGTGCGCGGTACGAGATTCCGACGTCTCCGTTCCGCGTCTTCGAGAACGGTGCTGCGGCCGCGGAGTACGTCCGCCGGGCCGGGCGGCCGCTGGTGATCAAGGCCGATGGACTCGCCGCCGGCAAAGGCGTGGTCGTCGCGGAGGACCCCGGCGACGGGGTGGCGGCGGTCGAAGCCATGATGATGGAACGGCGCTTCGGCGATGCGGGCACGCGCATCGTCGTCGAGGAGGTGCTGGCCGGTGAGGAGGTTAGCGTCTTCGCGGTCTGCGACGGCGTCCACCTCGTGCCGCTGATCGCGGCGCAGGATCACAAACGCCTCGCCGAAGACGACCGCGGCCCGAACACCGGCGGGATGGGAGCCGTCGCGCCGGCGCCTCAGGTGACCGCGGACACGCTGGATCGCGTCGTCGACGAGATCCTGGCGCCGACGCTCTGGGCGATGGCGCAGGAGGGACGTCCGTACCGGGGGGTGCTGTTCGCGGGCATCATGCTGACCCCGGACGGCCCGCGCGTGCTGGAGTTCAACGTCCGGTTCGGCGATCCGGAAGCGCAGGTGTTGCTCGCGCTGCTGGAGTCCGGGCTGCTGGAGATGGCGGAGGCGGCGTTGGGCGGCCGCGTCGACCGCCTGGCGCCGAGGTGGCGGCCGGGGGCTGCGGTGTGCACGGTGCTGTGCGCCGACGGCTATCCGGAGCGTCCCCGGGGCGGCGATGTGATCACCGGGCTCGACCGCGCGGCGTCCGAGCCGCACACGCTGGTCTTCCACGCCGGCACCGCGGTGCAACACGGGCAGATCGTCACGGCGGGCGGGCGCGTGCTCAACGTCGTCGCGACGGGCGAAACGCTCGACGAGGCGCGGCGGCGCGCGTACCGGGCCGCGGACGCGATCAACTACGACGGCAAGCTGCTGCGCCGGGACATCGGCGCACGGGCGGCGGGCGCGGATGCGCGCGGGCGTGCGGCGGCGGTCCCGTCTCAGACCGGCTGAGGAGGCTCGAGATGACCACAACGGCGGACACGCGGGCGCGCGTCGCAATCGTCGTCGGGAGCGACTCCGACCTTCCCGTGATGCAGGAAGCCGGACGCGTGCTGACTGAATTCGGCGTCTCCTACGATCTGACGATCGCCTCGGCCCATCGGTCGCCGGATCGCGTCGAGCGGTACGTGGCCGAGGCCGAGCAGCGCGGGATCCAGGTGGTGATCGCCGGTGCGGGGGCGGCGGCGCACCTGGCCGGGGTGATCGCGGCGCGGACGGTGCTGCCGGTGATCGGCGTGCCCCTCGCGGGCGGCGCCCTCGGCGGGATGGACGCGCTTCTGTCCACCGTGCAGATGCCTGGCGGCGTCCCCGTGGCCACGGTCGCGATCGGCGGAGCGCGGAACGCCGCGCTGCTGGCCGTGCAGATTCTCGGCGTGGCCGAACCGGCGCTTCGCGAGCGGTACCGGGCGCACAAGGCGAAACTGGCCGCGCAGGTCGAGGAGAAGGCCGCGCGTCTCGGCGTCTCGTCGGAGGCAGGCATGGTCCCGCCCAGGGAGGCGCGATAGATGCCGGTTACCGCAGTCGTCGGCGCCCAGTGGGGCGACGAGGGCAAGGGCAAGGTGATTGATACCCTGGCTGCCCACGCGGACGTCGTCGTCCGCTACAACGGGGGCAACAACGCCGGGCATACGATCCAGAACGAGCACGGGACGTTCCGGCTCCACCTGTTGCCCTCGGGCATTTTCCATCCCGCGGCGCAGTGTGTGATCGGCCCCGGCGTCGTCGTGAACCCCGACGTGCTGCTCGCCGAGGTCGAAGAGGTGGAGCGCGTGGGGATGCCGACCGTCGGTCGGCTGTGGCTCGACGAGCGCGCCCATCTGGTGTTTCCGCACCACATCGTCATGGACGAACTGGAGGAGGCGGCCCGCGGCGGCGCCCCGCACGGCACGACGAAGCAGGGGATCTGGCCGGTGTACAGCGACAAGACGGCGCGCATCGGCATCCGCGTCGGGGACCTCCTAGAGGAGGCGCACCTCGCGGAGCAGGTCCGGTTCGTCGCCGCGCGCAAGACCGCGCTGTTCCGCGGCGTGTACCGGCACGAGCCTGTCGAGGCCGCGACGATGCTGGCCGCGTGCGCGCGTTGGGCCGGACGGCTGCGCCCGTACATTACAGACAGTCATCCCGTGATGCAGGAGGCGCTGCGCGCCGATCGGATGATCCTGCTCGAGGGCCAGCTCGGCGTGATGCGCGATCTCGACTGGGGGCTCTATCCGTTCGTGACGTCGTCGACGACCCTGCCCGGCGGGGCGTCGTCCGGGGCGGGGATCCCGCCGTACCGCATCACGCGCGTCCTCGGGGTCGCCAAAGCGTACACGACCGCGGTGGGGTCGGGCCCCATGCCGACGGAGCTGCACGACGAGACGGGCGAACGGCTCCGCGAGCTGGGGCAAGAGTACGGGGCCACCACCCGCAGGCCGCGGCGGTGCGGATGGTTCGACGGGGTGGCAGCCCGGTTTGCGGCGGAGGTGGCGGGGTTCACGCACCTGGCCATGATGAAGCTCGATATTTTCGACACCTTCGACGCCGTGCGGATCGCGGTCGCCTACCGGCTCGACGGGCGCACCGTTCACACCGTTCCGCACACCGCCGCGATGGCCCGCGTCGAGCCCGTGTACGAAGAGCTGCCCGGGTGGCGCGCGTCAACGCAGGGCGCCCGCCGGCTGACCGATCTGCCGGTCGAGGCGCGAGCTTTCCTGCGACGGATCGAGGAGATCGTGGGCGTGCCGATCTCGATGGTCGGGGTCGGGGCGGGGCGGTCGGACGTGATCTTCACGCAGGAGGGGCTCGCATGATCCCGCGCTACACCTCGCCGGAGATGGCGGCGTTGTGGAGTCAGGAGACCAAGTTCAACACCTGGCTGGAGATCGAGCTGCTCGCGGCGGAAGCCCAGGCGGCGCTGGGGCTCGTCCCCGGTGACGCGGCCCGGCGCCTGCGCGAGCGTGCGCGCGTGACGAGCGCGGTGCGGATCGACGAGATCGAGGAGAAGGAGACCCGGCACGACGTCGTGGCGTTCCTGCGCGTCGTCGGCGAAACGGTCGGCGAGGACTCGAGGTTCCTGCACAAGGGGCTCGGGTCGTCCGACGTCGTCGACACCGCGCTGTCGGCGCTGATGGTCCGCGCGGCGGACATCCTCGAGGCGGGGCTCGAGGGGCTCCGCGCGGCGCTGGGGACGCTCGCGCGCGCCCACCGCCACACCGTGATGGCGGGGCGTACGCACGGCGTCCAGGCAGAGCCGATCACGTTCGGCCTTAAGGCGGCGCTGTGGTACGCCGAGGTCGGACGGGGGATCGACCGGCTGCGGCGCGCCCGCGACGTGATCGCGGTCGGGAAGCTGTCCGGCGAGGTCGGGACGTTTGCGCACAACCCGCCGGAGGTGGAGGCGTTCGTGTGCGAGCGGTTGGGGCTGCGCCCGGCGCCCGTCTCCTCGCAGGTGCTGCAGCGGGACCGGCACGCGGAGTATGTGGCGCACCTGGCCGTCGTCGCGGGGACGCTCGAGAAGATCGCGACCGAGATCCGCACCCTGCAGCGCACCGAACTGCGCGAGGCGGAGGAGCCGTTCCGCGCCGGCCAGACCGGGTCGTCCGCGATGCCGCACAAGCGGAACCCGATCATCTGCGAACGCGTCGCGGGGCTCGCGCGCGTCGTCCGCGGCTACGCGACGTCGGCGCTTGAGGACATCGCGCTGTGGGGTGAGCGGGACATCACCCACTCGTCGGTGGAGCGTGTGATCGTGCCCGACGCCACGACGGTGCTCGACTACATGGTCCGGAAACTCACCGCCGTCATCGCGGGTCTGCGCGTCTACCCCGAGCACATGCGGGCCAACCTCGAACGGACCGGGGGCCTGGTGTTTTCCCATCGGGTGCTCCTGGCGCTGCTCGACAAAGGGCTCGGTCGGGACGAGGCGTACCGGATCGTGCAGTCGGCGGCGATGCGGGCGTGGGACAGCGGCGGGTCGTTCCGCGACCTCGTCCGGGCGTCGGGTGCCTTGACCGACGCCGAGTTGGCGGCCTGCTTCGACCCGGCCTACGCCGTGCGGCACATCGACGCCATCTTTGCGCGCGTCGGGCTCGACGCGGTCGCCCCGGCCGCACCACCCGGGCCCGATCGCCCGGCACACGCCGGCCGCCAGGGCACCGGGCGGCCGTGACCCGCGGCGACGGGCCGCGGGCATACCCACCGACGAAGGAGGAAGCAGGCATGGACGACACCGTAACCGGGAACCGGCCGCCGGCGGCGCTGCTCGAGACGCGCCTCGATCTGCCGCTGTTCTCCCGCGGGAAGGTGCGGGACATCTATGCGCTCGGCGACCGGTTGGTGCTGGTGGCGACGGACCGGCTCTCGGCGTTCGACTGCGTGCTCGCGACGGGAATTCCGGGTCGCGGCCGGGTCCTGACCGGGTTGTCGGCGTTCTGGTTCGAGCGGCTCCGCGACGTCGTGCCGAACCACATGATCACCGTCGATCCCGACGCGTTCCCGCCGGCGCTGCGTCCGTACCGCGGCCAGCTCGCGGGACGCACGATGCTCGTGCACCGCTGCCGGCGGATCGACTTCGAGTGCGTGGTGCGAGGTTACCTCGCCGGCTCGGCCTGGAAAGAGTACCAGGCGTCGGGGCGGGTCTGCGGGGTCCCGCTGCCCGCCGGACTGCGGGCGGGCAGCCGGCTGCCGGCGCCGATCTTCACCCCCGCGACGAAGAACGACAGCGGCCACGACGAGAACATCTCCGCGGCCCGGATGGCCGCGCAGCTCGGCCCCGCGCTCGCCGGACGGCTGGAGGAGACGAGCCTCCGGCTGTACCGCGAGGCGGCGGATGTGGCGGAGCGCGTCGGGTTCTTGCTCGTCGACACCAAGTTCGAGTTCGGTCTGCGCGGGGACGCGCTGACCCTGATCGACGAGGCGCTGACGCCCGATTCGTCCCGCTTTTGGGACGCCGCGTCGTACGCCGCCACCGGGTCGACCGAGAGCTTCGACAAGCAGGTGGTGCGCGACTATCTGGAACGCACCGGCTGGGACAAGCGACCGCCCGCCCCGACGCTGCCCGACGACGTGGTCGACGCGACGCGGGCGCGGTATCTCGAGGTCTACCGCCGGCTCGTCGGCCACGCCCTGGCAGAGGCGCAGGCGTGACAGGCGGCGTGCGGACGGTGCGGATCATCGTGACGCTGAAGCCGGGCGTGCTCGACGCACCGGGGCAAGCGATTCTCAAAGGGCTCGGCGCGCTGGGGCACAGCGGCGTGCAGGCGGTACGGGCGGGTCGTTACTTCGAGATCGAGGTGGAAGCGACCGACGGGTTGGACGAGCGCGTGCGCGAGATGTGTGAGGGGTTTCTCGCCAACACGTTGATCGAGCAGTACCGATACGAAATCGCGTGAGGCACACACGACGCTCGGGTGAAAGGGGTGGCGCGTGAACATCGGCATCGTCGTCTTCCCGGGGAGCAACTGTGACGCGGACACGTACCATGCCATCCGCGATGTGCTGGGACATCACGCGCAATATGTGTGGCACGAGGAGCGTTCGCTCGACGGGCTCGACGCCGTCATTCTGCCCGGGGGCTTCTCGTATGGGGACTACCTGCGCGCCGGTGCGATCGCCGCGACGTCGCCGGCCGTCCGGGCCCTCGGGCCGTACGTCGCCGGCGGCGGGCTCGTGCTCGGGATCTGCAACGGCTTTCAAACGCTGCTGGAGACCGGCCTGCTGCCGGGGGCGATGCAGCCGAACCTCGGCGGCCAATTCCGGTGCGAGTTCGTGCATCTTCGCACGGAGCGGGTGGACACCCCCTTTACGTGTGGGCTGGCGCCCGGAGACGTCCTGCGGATCCCGATCGCGCACGCCGAGGGCCGGTACGTGGTCGATCCCGCCGCGCGGCCGGCGCTGGCGGCGCACCGGCAGATCGTGTTCCGCTACTGCGACGCCCGCGGCGATGTCACGCCCGCGGCGAACCCCAACGGCGCCGAGGACGGGATCGCCGGGATCGCCAGTCCGTCCGGCGCCGTGCTCGGCCTGATGCCGCACCCCGAGCGCGCGAGCGAGGATCTCGTGGGCGGCACGGACGGGCTTCGCATCTTCTCGTCGCTCGCGCTGTGGATCACGACCGGCCGGCGGCTGTCGGCGCAGCCGGTGGAGGTGCACTGAGCATGGCGGTGCAACCGCCGATCGCGCCGTCCGAGCGGGCGGCCGCCGTCGGGCTGCGGCCGGCGGAGTACGAGGAGATCCGCCGGCGCCTGGGGCGGGATCCGACGCCCGCGGAGTTGGGCATGTTTGGCGTGATGTGGAGCGAGCACTGCGCATATAAGCACAGCAAGGCGGTGCTGCGGCGGCTGCCGTCCCGCGGGCCCGGGCTCCTGCGCGGCCCGGGCGAGAACGCCGGCGCGGTGTCCGTCGGCGGGGGATGGGCCGCCGTGTTCAAGATGGAGAGCCACAACCACCCGAGCGCGGTGGCGCCGTTCCACGGCGCGGCGACGGGGGTGGGGGGTATCATCCGCGACATCCTGGCGATGGGAGCGCGACCGACGGCGCTCCTCGATTCGCTGCGCTTCGGACCGCCCGACGATCCGGCGGTGACGCGCATCGTGGGCGGCGTCGTGGCGGGGATCTCGGCGTACGGCAACAGCATCGGGGTGCCGACGGTGGGGGGCGAGCTCGCGTGCGCGCCGTGTTACCGCCGGAACCCGCTCGTCAACGTCGCCTGCCTCGGTCTCGTGCGCGAGGACCGGATCGCCACATCCCGCGCGTCCGGTCCGGGGAACGCGGTGGTGTACCTCGGGGCGCGCACCGGGCGGGACGGCATGCAGGGCGCCGCGTTCGCGTCGGCCGAACTCGCGGGTGACCCGCAGGATCGTTCCGCGGTGCAGATGGGCGACCCGTTCACAGGCAAGCTGCTGATCGAAGCCACGCTGGAGGCGCTCGCGACCGGCGCCGTGGCCGCGATTCAGGATCTCGGGGCCGCGGGGTTGACCTGCGCGATCGCCGAGATGTCCGCGAAGGGCGGCGTCGGCATGCGCGTGGATCTCCGGGACGTGCCCCGCCGGGAGGCGGGCATGACCCCAGAAGAGGTGCTGCTCTCCGAGTCGCAGGAGCGCATGCTGCTCGTGGTGCAGGCGGGCCGCGAGTCCGAGATCCTGCGCATCGCGCGGCGCTGGGGGCTCGCGGCGGTGGTGATCGGACGCGTCGTCGAGGAGCCCGTGCTGACCGTGAGCGACGGCGACCGCATCGTCGCGCGGCTCGACCCCCGGTACCTGACCGATGCCCCGGAGTACGCGCCCGAGGCGGTGGAACCCGCCTACCTCCGCGACGCGCGCCGTCTCGACTTGGCGGCGCTGCCGGACGTGCCCGCGGCGGATGCGCTGCGGACTCTGCTGCATTCACCGGCGGTCGCGAGCAAGCGATGGGTGTACCGCCAGTACGACCACATGATCCAGATCAACACGGTCGTCCCCCCGGGCGCGGACGCGGCGGTGCTGCGGCTGCGGGACGCGGCGCCGCGCGGCGTCGCGCTTGCCGTCGACGGCAACAGCCGCTACTGCTACCTCGATCCACGCGTGGGCGCGATGATCGCCGTGTTCGAAGCCGCGCAGAACCTGGCATGCGCCGGCGCGGCTCCCGCCGCCGTCACCGACTGCCTCAACTTCGCGAGCCCGGAGCGTCCCGAGGTGTTCTGGACGTTCCAGCAGGCGGTCGACGGCATCGCGCACGCCTGCGAGGCGCTGGACGTGCCGGTCGTCGGCGGAAACGTCAGTTTCTACAACGAGGCGGGCACCGGGATCTACCCCACGCCGATCGTGGCGATGTTGGGGCGACTCGACGACGTGCGGCGTCACGCGACGTCCGGTTGGGTGCGGGACGGCGATCTCATCGTGCTCCTCGGCAGCGGGCGGGCGTGGCTCGACGGCAGCGAATACCTCGCCGCGGTGCACGGGGTCACCGCCGGTCGTCTCCGCGAACCCGATGTCCTCGCCGTCGCGCGGACCATTCGGTGCGCGCGGGAGGTGGTGGCGTCGGGGGCGGTGGCGTCGGCCCACGACTGCTCCGACGGCGGGATCGCCGTGGCGCTGGCCGAGTGCTGCATCGCCGGCGGCCGCGGCGCGACCGTGACGCTGGCCGAGACGAACGGATCGCGCCCGCAGGAGGTCCTGTTCGGAGAAGGGATCGGGCGCATCGTCCTGTCGCTGCGACCGGAAGCGATGTCGGCGCTTGCCGAGGTCGCGCGCCGGCTCACGGTGCCGGTGCAGGTGATCGGAGCCGCGGGCGGGGACCGTCTCGTGATCGCGGGCGGGCGGTCCCCGGCCGAACCGGGCGCCACGGCGCTCCGGGCGGGCGGCCCCTGGCTGGATGTCCCCGTCGCGGACCTTCGCGCGGCGTGGGAACCGGAGCCGCCCGTTGGTGCCTACGAGCGATGAGACGACCGGGGGGTTCCGCGACCGCCGCGGCACAGCCGGTTCGCTTGGCGACGAGAGGGGAGCGTGGCGCGATGATTCCGTGGGACAAACTGCGCGAGGAGTGTGGCGTGTTCGGGACGCGGACGAGCGGCGCCCCGGCCGCGCCCTACATTCACCTCGGCCTGTATGCCCTCCAACATCGCGGGCAGGAGAGCGCGGGCATCGCCACGTACGACGGCGCGGACACCCACCTGGTGAAACAGATGGGGCTCGTCGCCCAGGTCTTTTCTCCCGAGCGCCTGGCGTTGTTGCTCGGCCGCGTGGGGATCGGTCACGTGCGGTACTCGACGATGGGCGGGGCGCGCCTCGAGAACGCGCAGCCGTTTCTCGAGGCCACGCCGTGGGGCACGCTTGCGCTCGCGCACAACGGAAACTTGGTGAACGCGCCGGTGCTCCGCGCGGAGCTCGAGGCTCGCGGCTGCCGCTTCGCCGCGACGTCCGACACCGAGGTGATCACGAAGCTCATCGCCACGGCGCCCGCGGCGACGCTCGAGGACGCGGTCGCCTACAGCATGGGCCGCATCCACGGCGCGTACACCGTCGTGGCGATGGTGGGGGAGACGCTGCTTGCGTTTCGCGACCCCAACGGGATCCGTCCCCTCGAGATGGGGCGGCTCGGTCACGACGTGGTCTTCGCGTCCGAGACCTGCGCGTTCGATCACATCGGCGCCGAGGCGGTCCGCGAGGTTGGGCCCGGCGAACTGCTCATCGCCGACGCGAGCGGGCTGCGGGCGCGTCAGGTCCTGCCGGTCACGCGGCGCGCCTCGTGCGTGTTCGAGTACATCTATTTCGCGCGCCCCGACACGGTGCTGGAGGCGCGCAGCGTGCATCACGCCCGCCGCCGGATGGGGCGGGCGCTCGCGCGCGAGCACCCGGCCGAGGCCGATATCGTCATCGCCGTGCCCGACTCCGGCACGTCGGCGGCGATGGGGTACGCCGAGGCCGCCGGGATTCCGCACGAGGTCGGTCTGATCAAGAACCGCTACATCGGGCGGACGTTCATCCAGCCGGATCCGTCAATGCGGGACTTCGGCGTGCGCGTCAAGCTGAACCCCGTTGCCGACGTGATCGACGGCCGGCGGGTCGTGCTCGTCGACGACTCGATCGTGCGCGGCACCACGAGCCGGCAGATCGTGCGGATGCTCCGCCGCGCAGGTGCGCGCGAGGTCCACGTCCGCGTCTCCTCGCCGCCGGTCCGGAACGCCTGCTTCTACGGGATCGACACGAGCAACCGGGGCGAACTCGTCGCGTCACGCCTGTCGATCGACGGGATCCGCGCGGAGATCGAGGCGGACAGTCTCGGCTACCTCAGCGTGGACGGACTCGTCGAGGCGCTCGAGTTGCCGCGCCGCAATCTCTGTCTTGCGTGCCTCACGGGCGTCTACCCCACCGAGACGCCGACCGAGGCGACGGCCGGACGGTTCGCGCTCGAGACGCCGAGGGTGTAGGGCGACGTCGATGGCCGGGGCGCGCGAGCCACTGACGTACCGGGACGCCGGCGTGGACATCGACGCGAAGGAGACGATCCTGGCGGGGGTCGGCGGTCTCGTGCGCTCGACGTTTCGGGACGGCGTGCTGAACACCGGCGGGGAGTTCGGCGGACTCTTCCGGCTGGCGGGGTACCGCGATCCGGTGCTGGTCACGTCCATCGACGGCGTCGGGACGAAGACCAGAATCGCTGCGCTGTTCGACCGCTGGGATGTGATCGGGGCGGACATCGTCGCCCACGGCGCAAACGACGTGCTGTGTCACGGGGCGACGCCGCTGTTCATGGTGGACTACATCGCCGCGGAGGCGCTCGCGCCGGAGGTCGTGGCGCCGATCATCGAAGGGATGACTGCAGCCTGCCGGCGGCACGGCGTCGCGCTGCTCGGTGGCGAAACCGCGGAGATGCCCGGAATCTACAAGAGCCTGCAGGTCGACGTCGCGGGCTGCACCGTCGGCGCCGTCGAACGGGACCGCCTGATCACCGGCCGGGCGGTTCGGCCGGGCGACGTGATCGTCGGGCTGGCGAGCGACGGGTTGCACACCAACGGGTACTCGCTCGCGCGCACGGTGCTGCTGCCGGGCGGCGGCCTCGGCGACGCGGCGCGGCGCGCGCTCGAGCGCACGCCGCGCGGTTTCACGGAGCCGCTGGCGGACGCGCTGCTCCGGCCTCACCGCTGCTACGTGCGCACGGTGCTCGACCTTCGGGAGCGGGTTGACGTCCGCGCGATCGCGCACGTCACAGGCGGCGGGATTCCGGGAAACCTGGTGCGGGTCCTGCCCGAGGGCTGCCGCGCGGCCGTGGACCGCGGCCGGTGGCCTGTCCCGCCGCTGTTCGCGCTGATCCAGCGGCGCGGCCGGGTCGCCGATGGCGAGATGTGGCGGGCGTTCAACATGGGGCTCGGGCTGCTGCTCGTGGTGCCCCGCGCGCAGGCCGCCGATGCCGTCGCGCGCCTCGAGCGCGCCGGCGAGCGGACGTGGGTCGTCGGGGAGATCGTGGGGGGATCGCGCGGGGTGGAGCTTGTCTAGCCCGCTGCGCGTTGGCGTGCTCGTGTCGGGTGCGGGGACCACGCTGCAGGGGTTGATCGACGCGTGTGCGCGCGGCGAGGTGTCGGCGCAGATCGTGCTCGTCGCGAGCGACGTCCAAGGCGCGTTCGCCGTCGACCGCGCGCGCCGCGCGGGTATCCCGACGGCGGTGCTCGACCGGCGGACATTTGCTTCGACCGCCGCGTTCGAGGCCGCGCTTCGCGATGCGCTCCGGACCGCGCGCGCCGATCTGGTGTGCCTGGCGGGGTTTCTGCGCATCCTCTCGCCGGCGTTCGTCGCCGCGTTTGCGGGGCGCATCATGAACATTCACCCGTCGCTGCTGCCGGCGTTCGGCGGCAAGGGCATGTACGGGGATCGCGTGCACGAGGCCGTCCTGCGGTCGGGCGTCCGCGTGACCGGCTGCACGGTCCATTTCGTCACGGCCGTGCCGGACGGGGGGCCGATCGTCGCCCAGGCCGCGGTGTCGGTGGAGGACGACGATACCGTGGCGGAGTTGTCGGCGCGGGTCCGCCGCGAAGAGGTGCGGTTGTACGCGCGTGCGGTCAGGTGGTTTGCGGAGGGTCGGCTCCGCATCGAAGGAACCCGCGTGCGGATTCTCCCACCGGGTTCCGCCGGCGCCCCGGCGCCCGGTTCGGGCGCGGGCGTCCCGCGGTCCCGGTCGAGGTGACGGACGATTTCCGGCCGCCGGTGCGCGCGGCCGCTGGTGGCGAGGATCCGAGATGAAGGTGCAGCGCGCATTGATCAGCGTGGCCGACAAGACAGGCGCGGTGGATCTCGCGTCGGCGCTCGCGGCCCTCGGCGTCGAGATCGTCTCGACGGGCGGGACCGCGGCCGCGCTGCGTGATGCCGGCGTGGCGGTGACGCCGCTCAGCGAGGTGACCGGGTTTCCGGAGATCCTCGGCGGCCGGGTCAAGACGCTCCACCCCGCGGTGCACGGAGGGTTGCTCGCGATCCGGGGGGACGCGGCGCACGACGCGGAGCTCGCGCGGCACGGCATTCGCCCGATCGACCTCGTCGCGGTGACGCTGTACCCGTTCGAGGCGGCGCTCGCGCGCGGCGCGGACGCGGCGGCGATGATCGAGGAGATCGACATCGGCGGCGTGACGCTGCTCCGGGCGGCCGCGAAGAACTTCGACGGCGTTGTGGTGTTGAGCGACCCGGCGCAGTACGCGCCGGTGATCGAGGAGCTGCGTGCCACAGGGACGGTCGCCGCCGACACGCGCCGGCGGCTCGCCCGAAACGCGTTCGCCCGCACGTGCGGGTACGACGCGGCGATCGCCGGGTACCTCGGCGGCGAGCCGTTTCCGGAGCGTCTCGTGCTTGCGTTCGACAAGATCCAGGACCTCCGGTACGGCGAGAACCCGCACCAACGCGGCGCGTTCTACGGTGCACCCGCAGACCCCGCGCCGTCGGTGGCGACGGCGCGACAGCTCGGCGGCAAGGCGCTCTCCTATAACAACATCTTTGATCTCGACGCCGCGCTCGAGCTGGTCCGCGAGTTTGCCGACTCGGCCGCGGTCGTCGTCAAGCACGGGATTCCGTGCGGGGTGGGCACGGGCGACACGCTTCGCCAGGCGTATCTCAACGCCCGGGAGGGCGATCCGGTCTCCGCGTTCGGGGGCATCGTCGCGCTGAACCGGACCGTGGATCGTGCGACCGCGGAGGCCCTCGTCGAGACGTTTCTCGAGGCGGTGATCGCGCCGGCGTACGACGAGACGGCGCGCGGCGTGCTGTCCCGCAAGAAGAACCTGCGGGTTATGGAGGTCGGCCCGCTCGGCACCCTGGGCGTGGCGCCCGGATTCGACCTGCGCCGCGTGCGCGGCGGTCTCCTCGTCCAGGACCGCGACGTGCTCGATCTCGACGAGGCGCGACTGACCGTCGTGACCTCGCGCGCCCCCACCGCGCGGGAGTGGGTGGACCTGAGGTTTGCGTGGACGGTGTGCCGGTATGTGCGCTCCAATGCGATCGTGCTCGCGCGCGACCGGCAGGTCGTCGGGGTGGGCGCGGGACAGATGAACCGGGTGGAACCGGTGCGCCTCGCGGTCCGGCAGGCCGGCGAACGGGCGGCCGGATCCGTCATGGCGTCCGAGGCGTTTTTCCCGTTCCCCGACGCGGTCGAAGTGGCGATCGCGGCGGGCGTGACGGCGGTGATCCACCCCGGCGGAGCGACCCGGGACGCCGAGGTCGCCGCGGCGGCCGAGGCCGCGGGCGTCGCGATGGTCACGACCGGCATCCGCCACTTTCGCCACTGAACCCGAATCGCCGTGGACGCGCGGCGGTGACCGCTCGCCCACGGGCGCTGATCGTGGCGGCCGGTGTGGGGCGTCGGCTCGGCCGGCACACCGCGCGACGTCCGAAACCGCTCGTGTACGTCGCCGGGCGGCCGATCCTCGCACATCTGCTCGACGCGCTCCCCCCGCTCGGCGTGACGGACGTCGTCGTTGTCGCGGGGTACCTCCGCGGGCAGATCGAGGAGTATCTGGCGGCGCGCCCAGGCGCGTCCGCGCGGGTGGTCGTGCAGGCGGAGCCGCTCGGCAACGGTCATGCCGTGTACGCGGCGCGCGACCACCTCGAAGGTCCGGTGCTGATCCAGTTCGGGGACACGATCCCGCGCCTCGACCTCGGAGCGCTGCTCGCGCGTGAGGCCGCCTCGATCGCGGTTGCAGAGGTGGACGATCCCCGCGGGTACGGGATCGTCGAGGTGGACGATCGGGGGCGCGTGCGGCGGCTGTGGGAGAAGCCGGCCGAGCCGCGGGGCAGGCGCGCGGTCGCGGGGACGTTCTACTTCCCGGACGCCGGACCGCTGCGGGAGGCGCTGGACGAGATGGTCCGACGGGACGCGCGCCGCGCAGGCGAGTTCTGGTTGGTGGACGCCGTGCAGCACGTGATCGACCGCGGCATTGCGGTGGAGACGTTTCCGGTCGATCGGTTCTACGACTGCGGCACCGTCGACACGGTGCTGCTCGCGAACCGTGAGCTGCTCGCGGCGAACTCCGGGCTCGGTGCGCCCGAGACCCGCGGCGCAGACGTCGACGGCGAAAGTGTGATCGTGCCGCCGGTCGCGATCGCGCCCGGTGCGGTCATCCGCGAGGCCCGAATCGGCCCGTACGTCACGGTCGCGCCGGGAGCCCGGATCGTCCGATCCCGGCTCCGCGACGCGATCGTGCATCCCGGCGCGGTCCTCGAGGGTGCCGACGTCGCCCACGAGATCGTGGACGAGCCGGTCGTCGCGTGTGGCGGCGGATGACCGTACCCGCGGATGCGCCGGGCCGGCGCGCCGTGTTCCTGGATCGCGACGGCGTTCTCATCGCGGACGCGCACCACCTGCGCAGCGTGGATCAGCTCCGCGTCCTCCCCGGCGTGCCGGAGGCGCTCGTACGCCTGCGCGCCGCGGGGTGGGTGCTGATCGTGGCGACGAATCAGTCGGTCGTCGCACGGGGATGGGTGAGCGAGGAGGAGTTGCGGCACGTGCACCGCGTGCTGCTGGCCATGCTGCGGGAGCGCGGCGCCTCCCTGGACGCGATCTACTACTGTCCGCACCACCCGGAGGGCGCGGTGCCGGCGTACCGCGTGGTCTGCGAGTGCCGGAAACCGAATCCCGGGATGCTGCTGCGCGCGGCGGCGGAGCTGGGACTCGATCTGTCCGCGTCGGTCATGGTTGGCGATGCGGCGAGCGACGTCGAGACCGGCCGCCGTGCGGGATGCCGGACCGTGCTCGTGCGGGCCGACGCGGCGGAGACCGGCGCCGGGGGCACCCCGGCCCCCGACTACATCGCCGCGGATCTCGACGCCGCGGCCGCCTGGATCGTGGCGCTGCCTCGGCATCCGGGATCGACCGCGGGCGGGCGCGATGGATGAGTCCGCACGCGAGGGCCATCAGACCGCCTGCTGCATTGTCGGCGGCGGCCCGGCCGGGGTCATGCTCGCCCGGCTCCTCTCCCGTCGCGGAGTCCCCACGGTGCTGCTCGAGGAGCACACGGATTTCGATCGCCAGTTCCGCGTGACGCGTTGCAGCCGTCCACGATCGAAATCGTGGACGAGCTCGGGCTGGTGCACCGCCTGCTGGCGCTGCCGCGCGCCAAACTGAGCCGGCTCACGCTGCGCACGCCGCGCGGGGTCGCCGGCACGATTGACCTCGGCCACAATCGCGTGAATTTGCGTCGTGAGGGGTGCCGGATTCGGTGCCGGCATGCGTCAGCTGGCCACAACCCCCTGGGAACGCGATGCTGATGCGGCCAGCGTGGACGCTCGGTACGCTGCGCTCGTGTTCGAGAATGTGGGTTGTCACGATGGTGGCGATGATGCTGCCGAACGCGGCGCCGGCCATTCTCCAGGTCGTTCGCACAGCCGATGCGCGACCGAACGACGAACGCCTTCCGATGGCGCTGGGTGTCTCGGCCGGCGATCTCGCGGTGTGGGTCGGGTTCAGCGTCGTCGCGACCTTCCTGCAAATGGGCACTCGATTCTGCGAATATGCTGCCGGAGACCATGGCGATCCGCGCGGCCCTGATTGCCGGGCTGGTGGTTGCCACCGCCGGGCTCGATCAGGTGAGTCCGTTGAAGCACACGTGTCTGCGGCGCTGCCGCGCGTCGGGCAGATCCCCCGCCGAGGGCCAATGGCCGTCCGATGCCTGAGGCACGGCGCGGCGAGGCATCCGCTGCGGAGCGTCGTGCCTCGGTTGTTGTTCGGCCCTGATGTGTCTACTGTTCGCCGGGGGTCTGCTGAACGCCCTCTGGATGGTACTGATCGCGGTGTGGGTGCTCGCTGAAAGGACCCTGTCCTGGGGGAGTCGCATCGCGCGTCTCACCGCAGCTGGCCTCATTTCCTGGGGAAGCATCGCGCTCGCCCTGCGCTAACGCTGACCGCACGTACGGGCAGCGGTTGCCGCGGCGTGTTCCTCCACTCCGCAGGGCAGGTGATGTTCCACATGGGCAGATCACTCTCGCAACACTGAATTGCCTGTTAGCGTCCGGACACGCTAACGATGCGGATCGTGGGGCTGATCACCAAGTCTCCGTCGTTTCCACTTTCGTCTCCTCCGCCGTCGAGGTACGCGGGGCGGGCAATTCGCGTCACGAGCGACGCATCGGCGAGTCGGCTGAGGCGTCCAACCACCGCCAGATTGACGCCGTTCGCGCGACACCATGCGAGGTCTCGGTCGGGGGTCGTGTAGACCACCTCAACCGGGAGGTCCCGGAGCGCCGGAAGAAACCACCGGAGGTTGGCGTCGAACGCCACCACCTCTCCCGGGCGGGCGTGGGCGCGCACCCACGCAACCGCCTCGGTCCGGGTGTCCTCGTCGTGGCGCAGAAGCCATGCGAGATGGACTGCGCGGTCCGTGGGTTCGGCAAGGAGAATGAGGATCCCCAGGGTTGCGGCGACCGTTGCCGAGAGGCCCCCGCGCAGCGCGCGTGTGCGCCGGCACTGTTCCCCGATCCACGTCGTGCCGACCGCGGCGAATACCGCCGCAAACGGCAATAGCGGGATCATGCTGCGCAGGAAGAAGTTACGCTGGCTCGCCATGAGGCAGAAGTACGGCACCATGAAGCTGCCGAGGTAGAGCGCGAGACGCGGTTTTCGCACCGATGCGACGATCAGCCCGAGGACGGCTGCGGATGCGGGAATGAGCCCGAACGCGGCGTGAGGCGTCACGTACCATTCGGGATTCTGGCTGCCTCCCTGCATCGGATGAACGAAGTAGAGGAGGTTCTGTGCAGCTCCGACTTTCAGCGACGCCAGGGTGGGCACGCCGCCGTACGCGCGCCCTTCCGATGCCCACACGTCCACGAGGTAGCGCGGTGTCACCAAGATGCGCGGCGTGCCGGCGACGAAGCCGCCCGCGACGCCCGCTCCCAACGTGACGAGGGGGCGGAGGTCGAACCGGCGTCGCCGCGGGTTCAGCGCGTGAGCGGTAACGAAGGCGATCACGATCACGAACGCGGCTTGCTTCGTCGACATCGCGAGACCGCCGAGTGCGCCGGCGATGAGGTAGTCACGTGGTGTGCCGCCCTCCAACACGCGCAGACCGGCGAGTACCGCTGCGCAGAGAAAGAACACCATCGGAACGTCGACCCGGACGGTGTCCGCGTAGTAGACGAATCCCGGCGCCACCGCGAGGAGCGCCGCGGCGAGAAGCCCGACGCCGATTCCGAACGTCGCCCTCCCAAGGCGGTAGACGAGAAAGACCGCGGCGGTGGCCAGCAGGGTGGTGACGATCCTGGCCCACAGGTAGAACGAGGGTTCGTTGATGTACCACCAGTATGGCAGCGTTGGCGGCAGATGGCTGATCGGCGCCTGAGGGTGAAACAGTTGAATCGCAAATGGAGACGCCGCGTGTCCACTCAGGTGCAGATAGAAGTAGTAGAGATACGTGACGGGCAAGAGGATGTAGAAGTACAGGCTCGGATAGGAGAACGCCTTGGGATCGAGATCGCCCCGTTGCACCATGCCAATCACGTAAGTGACTACGTACGGTTCATCCCATTCGTGAATGTAGGGAAGACCCCGCGCAATCCCGACGAGCCGCACGGCGAGCGCCGTGAGCAGGATGAGCCCCACCGCGATACGCTCGAACGGGACGCGCTCGCGGGGCGGGGTGGGCGCGGGTCCAACGGACAAGGACAGAGGCGGGCGTTCGGGCGAGGGTGTCTCGGTCACCTTTCGCCCCCGCATATTTGGGCCTGGGAGGAGCGCCGCGGCGCCGCGTCACTGTCCGCTTGACAAGCGTGCCGGTGGTGCTTATAATATGGGTAACATAGCTGACCAGGCGAGTCCAATGGGGCATGTTGGGAACCGATTCCGAGAGGGTCGGTTTTCTTAATTTGTGGGCGCGCGTGCCTGAGGGAGGTGGCTACATCCACCATCGCACCAGCGCCACCGCGGTTAGCGCCCCCCACGCGGTTGCGGCGAAGTTGACGATCCCGTTTCCGATCCACGAGCACCGCACCTCGACGGTCGCGCCCAGGACGCTGTCGAGCATCGCGCCGGAGACGCCAGCCGCGGTCACGGCCACCGTGAAGGCCCCGGGGTTGTGTCGCGCAAGCACCGCGCCGATCCACGCGACGAGCAGAGCACCGGCGCACGCGGCTGCAGAGCCGGCGATCGTCACGCCGCCGGAGGCGCCGTGCGACACGGGCCGGCCGTTCGTGATGAGCACCGGCGGAAATGCGCTGAGGCGTCCTACCTCGGTGGCCCACGTATCGGCGGTGGCGACGGCAACCGCTCCCGCGCCCGCGACAAACGCAAGCGGAGATCCGC
>Ga0070735_10000024_pt1:0-7500 | contig 204810 bp, 182 predicted proteins | sample Coa_R1_FD_66443 | JGI IMG/M metagenome (GOLD analysis project Ga0070735, IMG submission 66443) | Surface soil microbial communities from Centralia Pennsylvania, which are recovering from an underground coalmine fire - Coalmine... | ecosystem: Environmental > Terrestrial > Soil >... | reverse complement strand
CTGCCTAAGGTAGCGAAATTCCTTGTCGGGTAAGTTTCCAAACTTGCCCCTTACGGGAGGGATCCCGTAAGCAAACCGGCTCATATCGGTGAAGCCCTAACGGCGGCGAAAGCCGGACGAGGGTAATACCGAGGGAAGCCGCGAAGTATGCGGCCCTGTAACGACTCCGGGCTCGACCCGGGGTGGCGCTCACTGGCGGAAGCCGCCAAATCTGCGGGCGCCACAAGACGCCGGTATCTCAGACGGGGATGCGGTGGATACGCACTGGTATCTGACGGGATATGTGGACGGTGAGGGATGCTTCTGCGTAACGTTCAATCGCAGCAGGCGTCACGCACTAGGATGGGATATTCGGCCGAGCTTCTCGGTCAGCCAAAATCGCGATCGTGCTGAGGTGTTGTACCTACTTCAGCAGACGTTAGGATGCGGCTGGATCAGACCGGATCGCTCGGATCGCACGCTGAAGTATGAAGTCCGGAGTATCCCTGAACTGGTCCACAACGTGGTCCCGCACTTTGAGTGCTACCCACTGCGCGCAAGTCAGGTGCGTGAGTTTGAGGCGCTCGCGGAAGTTTGCAAGATGATGTTCCGCAAGGAGCATCTTGTCCGCCCTGGTTTCGCCAAGATTGTCGAGTTGGCCGGGCGGCTGAACGCCTCAAGCAAGAAGCGCTATCCTCGATCCGAGATAAAGGTATAGTCTACGCCCTCTGGAGACAGGGGATCGCGCGAAGTTCCGACCTGCACGAATGGTGTAACGACTTGAGCGCTGTCTCGACCAGGGACTCGGCGAAGTTGTGGTGTCAGTGAAGACACTGACTACCCGCAGCTGGACGGAAAGACCCCGTGGAGCTTTACTGTATCCTGTCATTGGATGTGGTTCTCTCATGTAGAGGATAGGTGGGAGGCTGCGAAGCCGGGGCGCTAGCTTCGGTGGAGCCAACGGTGGAATACCACCCTTGATAGAATTACGTCCTAACCGACGACCTCATCGGTTGTCGGGACAGTGGCAGGTGGGCAGTTTGACTGGGGCGGTCGCCTCCTAAACAGTAACGGAGGCGCCCCAAGGTCCCCTCAGCACGGTTGGAAACCGTGCGGCGAGTGTAAGGGCATAAGGGGGCTTGACTGTGAGGCCAACAAGCCGAGCAGGGACGAAAGTCGGGCCTAGTGATCCTACGGCGGCAAGTGGAAGCGCCGTGGCTTAACGGATAAAAGCTACCCCGGGGATAACAGGCTGATCTCCCCCAAGAGTCCACATCGACGGGGAGGTTTGGCACCTCGATGTCGGCTCATCGCATCCTGGGGGTGTAGTAGCTCCCAAGGGTTGGGCTGTTCGCCCATTAAAGCGGTACGTGAGCTGGGTTCAGAACGTCGTGAGACAGTAAGTGACCGCTGCTGTCTATAAATCCGGCTATATGCTGGGAGGCCTGAGAATCCCACGCTACCAGGAATGCTGGTGACAATGCGATGGGTGCAGGTTATCAGCAGGGAAGACCAGACGAAGCGATCTGGAACCCTCAGAGACTGTACGCCGGATCCCTCACCACGGTGAGGGAAAGATACAGTCCGAGCTCCTAGGCGACTAGGAGAGGCAGGCAGAAATGACCTGCCCCTCTCTGTGGATGCCACAGAGGGAGTAACAAAACTGTCGGTCCCTATCCACTGCGGGCGCAGGAGGCTTGAGGGGTGCTGCTCCTAGTACGAGAGGACCGGAGTGGACGCACCGCTGGTGTACCGGTTGTCCTGCCAAGGGCACGCGCCGGGTAGCTATGTGCGGACGGGATAAGCGCTGAAAGCATCTAAGCGCGAAGCCCACCTCAAGATGAGGCCTCCCACCGGGTAACCGGGTAAGACCCCAGGTAGACTACCTGGTTGATAGGCCGGAGGTGTAAGGGCCGTGAGGCCTTGAGCTTACCGGTACTAATCGGTCGAGGGCTTGAAGGTATGGCCTTAGGGGTAGCTGTATGGAGCTTGCACCGTGGCTCGGAGTCTTAGGCCAAGGTCCTTATTTGCAAGCAGGGCCGGGATCCGAATGCACGAGCCATGGATGAACTGTGATGGGTTTCCGGTTGCCGGAGCCTGTCTCGAGAATTCCTGGTGGCGTTGCCGGAGGGGCCACACCCGTTCCCATTCCGAACACGGTAGTTAAGCCCTCCAGGGCCGATGGTACTGCGTGGGCAACTGCGTGGGAGAGTAGGTCGCTGCCGGGGATATTTCCGGTGGGGGAAGCTAGCTTCCCCCACCGTTCCTTCTTGCTTGTCCCAGCACGCTCACCATCATTGCGCTCCGTTTGATCGTGGACGAACCAACGATGCAGAGCCTCTTTGCGTCGAGGGGATTACGGATCGCTCGTGTGATGCCGGTGTCGCGGGTATAGGGAGGGTATGGCCATGCCGATGATCAAGCCACCGCTCGAATCGTTGCTCGATCGCGTGGACAACAAGTACTCACTCGTGATCGGCGTTGCGAAGCGCGCGCGCCAATTGAAAGAAGGTCACCTCCCGATGGTAGACGTGGCGAGCACGAACCCCGTCACCGTGGCGTTGGAGGAGATCGCCGCCGGCAAGGTGCGCGCGGAGATGGGTTCCGATCCGCCGAAGGGGTAGCCACGGGTGGTGCGTTGGGAGGCTGGGCCGCGCGGTCCGGCCTTCTTTGTTTTTCCCGGGGTCAGCGCCGGCGTGCGTTCAGGCGAGCAGCGTCTCGAGCGGCATGTACGTTAGGTGATGCGCCTCGGCAACGGCCGCGTACGTCGTGTGTCCTTCGGCCGTGTTGACGCCGCGCGCGAGCGAAGGATCTTCGCGCGCCGCTTGCCGCCAGCCCTTCGCTGCGAGGTGGAGCGCGTAGCCGATGGTCGCGTTCGTCAGGGCGAACGTCGAGGTGCGAGGCAGCGCACCGGGCATGTTCGTGACGCCGTAGTGTAACACGCCGAATTTCTCGATGACCGGGTGGGTGTGGCTCGTCGGCTCCGTGGTCTCGACGCAGCCGCCCTGGTCCACCGCGACGTCCACGATCACGGAGCCCGGCTTCATCGTGCGCACCATCGCCTCGCTGACAAGATGCGGCGCGCGGGCCCCCGGGATGAGCACCGCGCCCACGAGCAGGTCGGCGTACGTCATCGCTTGTTCCAGGGTCACCGGGTTACTCATCACGGCCATCGCGCGGCCGTGCAGAATATCGTCCAGATACGCCATGCGGCGTGGACTCTTCTCGAGCACGACCACCTGGGCGCCCATGCCGGTGGCAATCTTGGCGGCGTGGCTTCCCACTACTCCGCCGCCGATGATCACCACGTTGGCCGGAGCGACCCCCGTAACTCCGCCGAGCAATGTCCCCTTGCCGCCCGCCGTTTTCTTCAGGTAGAACGCGCCTTCCTGGACCGCCATACGTCCGGCCACCTCGCTCATTGGCGTCAGCAGGGGGAGTTCACCGTCGGGAAGTTGGACGGTCTCGTATCCGATCCCGACCGTCCGGCTTGCGAGGAGCGCATGCGTGAGCGCGGGCTCCGCGGCGAGGTGGAGGTACGTGAACAGGATGAGGTCCGAGCGCAGATACCGGTGCTCTTCGGGCAACGGCTCTTTGACCTTGAGCACCATCCCCGCGGCCCACGCATCCGCTGCCCGCTCGACGATCCTGGCGCCGCGGCGCTCGAAGTCGCGGTCGGGGATCCCGCTCTGCTCGCCGGCGTCACGCTCGACCAGTACCTCGTGGTCCGCGGCGATCAGCTCGTGGACGCCCGCGGGCGTGATGGCAACGCGGCCTTCCTGATCCTTGATCTCTTTGGGGACGCCGATGCGCATCGATGAGATCCCTCCCTCGGCGTTCGCCTCGGAACCGCCGGCGACGACCGCCGGCCTCTCGGGTTAGGCGCGGGCGCCGATGCGCTCGAAGAACCGCATGACCGCCACGATTCCCTTGTGGAAGTGTTCGAGATCGAGCCGCTCGTCGGGGCTGTGCGCATTCGAGTCGGGCGTAGCCCACCCGGTGACGACCGTCGGAAGCCCCAACTGTTCGATGAAATCGGCGACGATCGGTACGGAACCACCCATGCGCGTGAACACCGCCTCGCGCCCGAACGCGTCGGTGAGCGCGCGCTGTGCTGCGACGACGGCGGGCACGGTGGCTGCCATGACGACGGGTTGCGCGCCGTTCGTGACACGGACGGTAACCTGCGTGCCGCGCGGCTGTAGCGAGCGGACGTGCGCGGCGAACAGCCGCCCGATTTCCGCCGGGGTCTGGTTCGGGACGAGCCGCATGCTGATCTTGGCGGTGGCGCGGGCCGGGATCACGGTCTTGAACCCTTCGGCGGTGAAGCCGCCAGGCATGCCGTGCACGTCGAGCGTCGGACGTGTCCACATTCGCTCGAGCGGCGTGTAGTCCGGCTCGCCCGTGAGCGCGGCGGAGCCGACCTCATCGCGGAGGAACGCGGCTTCGTCGAACGGCAATCGGTCCCATCCCGCGCGCTCCGCGGGACCCGGCGGGACGACACGGTCGTAGAACCCGGGGATGCGAACGTGCCCGTTCGCGTCCTTGAGCCCCGTGATGATCTCGGCGAGGGCGATGAACGGGTTGGGGGCGACCCCGCCGTAGAGCCCCGAGTGCAGATCGCGCGCGGCGCCCTGCACTTCGACCTCGCCCCCGACGATGCCGCGCAGGCCGAGGGCGATCGCCGGGATGCCCGGAGCAAACACGCCGAAGTCCAGCACCAGCGCGGCGTCGGCACGCAACCGGTCTCCGTGGGACCGGACGTACGCTTCGATGCCCGCGCCGCCGCATTCTTCCTCGCCCTCGATGATCAACTTCACGTTGACGGGGAGCGCTGTCCCGGTCTGCAGGTAGGCCCGGACCGCCGCCATCAGCGTGAACATCTGGCCCTTGTCGTCTGCCGCGCCGCGGGCGTAGAGGCCGCCGTTGCGCACGGTCGGCGAGAACGGCGGTGCCGTCCACAGCCCGTCCGGGTCAGTGGGCTGGACGTCGTAGTGGCCGTACCCGAGCACCGTAGGGCGCCCCGGGGCTCCCAGCCATTCTGCGTACACAAGCGGGTGGCCGGCCGTCGGGATCAGGTCCACCGTCATGCCGATCTCCCGCAGGTGCTTCGCAACCCACTGCGCCGCGTGTCGGATATCCTCCCGGTGAGCCGGCAGGGTGCTGATGCTGGGGATGCGGAGCAGATCGCACAACTCGGCTTCGAACTGCGGGCGATGCGCCTGAACGAACTCGACCGGTGTGGGCATGCGTTCTCCCCCCCTGACGGAGCGTGCGACACGAGGTTCCGCGCTGGCGCGAGGCGGTCCTGCCGCGGGGCATGCCGGCGATGCGGGCCGGGCGGATCGTGTGCCGCGGTGCTCGCGCGGCGTGCGTCGCATCTTGCGTTGCCATCACCGACGTCGGGTGCGGGCCCCTCCGCGCCGATGGGCGGGGCGCGTGATATAATGAGCGTCGCTGGCGGCGTAGCTCAGGTGGTCAGAGCACGCGGTTCATACCCGCGGAGTCGGGGGTTCGAAGCCCTCCGCCGCCACCACCACTGATTCCCTTCTTGCCTCTTCGTCCTTTGGTGTGATTCGCCACGCTTCTCCCGGCGGCCCACGGGTCCTTCGTAGGAAGCACGTTGGGGGCCACCGAATCTGCCGCTCGTGCCCACCTTGGTTGTTGCGGGAAGGACCTGGGACCCCGCCGCGTGCCGTCGGCGATACAGGCGCGGCCGCGTCCCGGCCGAGGCGCGCGCATGATCGGTGGTGCGCAGCTGGTCGCCCGCGTCCGCGACACCGTCCGGCGCCACGCAATGCTGCAAGGTGGGGAAACGGTGATCGTGGCGGTTTCCGGCGGCGCCGATTCCACCGCGCTGCTGCGTTCGCTCGTCGGGCTGCGGGCGGATCTCGGCCTCGAGCTCCGCGTCGCGCATTTCAACCATCTGCTGCGGGAGGACGCGGGAGAGGACGCGACGTTCGTGGCGGAAGTGGCGCGCGGGCTCGGCCTTCCATACCATGAGGGCAGCGGGGATCCGCGAGCGTTCGCCGCGCGCACGGGACGTTCCGTGGAGGACGCCGCGCGCCACCTCAGATACGCGTTCCTGGTCTCGGTCGCCGCCGCGGCGTCGGCCGACGTGATCGCCACCGGTCACACCCTCGACGATCAGGCCGAGACCGTTCTGATGCGTCTCCTGCGGGGCGCGGGCCCATGGGGGCTGGCTGGGATTCCGCCCGTGCGACCGCATGCCGGTATGAGGTTGATCCGACCGCTGATCGAGACCCCACACGTCCTCGTCGAAGCGTCGCTGCGGGCCGAGGGCGTGGTGTGGCGCGAGGATCCGACGAACCGGGACCACGCCATGCTGCGCAACCGCATTCGCCACGTCTTGCTTCCGACGCTCGAAGGGTATAATCCTGATGTACGGGGCACACTTGCGCGGCTCGCGGAGGTCCTCCGCGACGAAACGGCCGCGCTCGACGAACTCGCAGTCGGTCGCGTAGGCGCGGTGCTGTCCGGCGATAAACCCGCGGTGCGCGTAGCGCTGGCGCCCTTCGCGGCGTTGCCGTCGGCGCTTCAGCGCCGCGCGTTACGCGAGGCCGTGCGGCGGGTGCGCGGGACTTTGCAGGGGGTCGCGTTCGTTCACCTTGAGGGAGCGCGGAAAGTGGCGCTCGAGGGGCGGACCGGTGCGGTGGCGGAGTTGCCGGGTGGTGTACGGGCCGTCCGGCTGCGGGCGGTGCTCGAGATCGGGACCACGGCGCGCGCGCCGAGACGTGGAGCTCCGCGATCCGGATTGTAATAAGGTGATAGGCAGTTGCAACGTCGGGACGGACGGATCGGAAGGGACCGGAGGGGACGAGAGGCACTGACGGAAAGGCGTATGCGCGCGCGGCGCGTGTATGCGGGTGCGGACCTGTGTGCTATAATTTTTTGAAGAGGATCCGCACACCTTGCCCCCTGGCGCTCCGGGTCCAGTGGCTGGCGTCTACGAGGAGGTCCCGGAGTGTTCAATAAGTATGTGCGCAATCTGCTCGTATGGGCGCTGATCCTCGTGGTCGTGCTCTATTTGGTGTTGCCGCTCTACCACCAGCGGGCGCCGCGTGAGGAGATCTCCTACAGCGACTTTCTCGACAAGGCTCAGTCGGGTCAGATCACCCAGGTCACGGTCAGCAACGAGGCCGTCTCCGGACAGCTGAAGGATGGTCGCTCGTTCCGTGCCTACGTGCCGGCCAACGACGGCTCGTATCTTCCTCTCTTGCAGGCGAAGGGCGTCACGATCACGGTGGAGCCGCAGTCGCGATCGTCGCTGTGGCCGAACCTGTTGACGACGATGCTGCCGTTCCTCGTGCTCGTGGGCCTCTGGATGTTAATGCTGCGGCAGGCCCAGTCGGGGTCGAACCAGGCGATGTCGTTCGGCAAGAGCCGGGCACGGCTGCACACGGAGGCGAAGACGCGGGTCACGTTCGAGGACGTGGCGGGGGTGGAAGAAGCGAAGGAGGAGCTCGAGGAGATCATCGAGTTCCTGCGGCATCCGAAGAA